>Ga0105240_10001208_pt1 | contig 45048 bp, 36 predicted proteins | sample KBSC54metaG_FD_80426 | JGI IMG/M metagenome (GOLD analysis project Ga0105240, IMG submission 80426) | Corn rhizosphere microbial communities from Kellogg Biological Station, Michigan, USA - KBS C5-4 metaG | ecosystem: Host-associated > Plants > Roots > Rhizosphere > Soil | place: Michigan, USA... | reverse complement strand
GCTATTGCCTCACCATCAAAAAGGGGTATTCTATGGGTGATTGTTTGCCCTGACTACAGGAGGCTTGCTTAATGTTGTTTGATAGCTCAAAGATCGCTCCGAAAGACGAAGAAGAGATGGAAGACTTCCACGACTACGAAGACGAGGAACAGGGAGCGCAGAGCTCCAAACTCGACGAGTACGAAGAGGACGAGGAAGAGGACGATGATGAGGAAGCGGAAGGGTCAGCACCGCCTCCCGTAGCCCAACCTGCGCCCAGCACGGCCGCCGAGTCTTCCGCTCCCGCAGCACCGGAGGCGGCGCCGCCCAAGAAGCCCGTGAAGAAGGCATCCGCCGCTAAGAAGGCTCCGGCGAAGAAAGCTCCGGCGAAGAAGGCGGCAGCGAAGGCTCCCGCAAAGAAGGCGCCGGCGAAGAAGGCTGCTGCTAAGAAAGCCCCTGCCAAGAAGGCGCCCGCAAAGAAGGCGCCCGCAAAGAAGGCCGCCGCGAAGAAAGCTCCCGCCAAGAAGGCGCCTGCAAAGAAAGCTGCTGCCAAGAAAGCGCCGGCCAAAAAGGCCGCGAAGAAGGCTCCGGCTAAGAAGGCGGCAAAGAAGGTTCCCGCAAAAAAGGCCCCGGCAAAGAAAGCCGCCGCGAAGAAGGGCGGAAAGAAGAAGTAGCTGTTGGTGTCGAACTGCCGGCGACAATCATCCGGCGGTTCGACGTTCGGAATTACCTGCGGGGCCGGGGCAATCCCGGCCCGTTTGGCCCACCTACACCGGCTTGTGGATCGCCTGCCGGCACTTCGAATACAATTCCAAGAGAGCCTCGGCCTGCTGTTCCGGGCTGGCCGCCGAGGGCTTGGCCGAGAACCCGGCGGAGGGTTGCGTCGACTTACCGTACCCTGTGGTCACGGCGATGAAGCGCATCAGTTCCAGCGCGACTTCGTCTTTGGTACGCCCTCCGCCTGCGGCGGGTGCGGCTGCTGCCTCTTGTGCGCTGTTGGGCGGTCCGAGTTCGGCCATATCTCTATAAGTCCTCCTGTGATACAACTCTAGATTACTGCATTTTCTTTCCGATGCCCCTCACCGCTATCCGCCATGTGCGAAAAATGCGAGGCGGAGCCCAGGCTCACCTGCTGGAAGCCGACGATGGCCATTGGTACGTCGTGAAGTTCCGCAATAATCCCCAACACCATCGCGTATTGGTCAACGAACTGGTAGCGTCGGTGCTCCTGGGATACCTGAAAATCGCGGTGCCCGAGACGGCACTGATTCACGTGCCCGCGCGATTCCTGGAGGCGAATCCCGACGTACACCTGGCGTTGGGTTCGCGGCAGACGAGCGTCGAACCCGGCTGGCACTTCGGCTCGCGATACCCGGGCGATCCGGCACGCACCGCGGTCTACGATTTCCTGCCCGACGCGCTGCTGCCCAAGGTGGCCAATCTCGACGATTTCCGGGCCATTCTGGTGTTCGACAAGTGGGTGGCCAATGCCGACGGACGTCAGTGCATCTTCTATCGCGCCCTGCTGGGACACGGCCCCGGCGCCCAGCCCGGATTCGTCGCCCGCATGATCGACCACGGCTTCGCGTTCAACGGTCCGAATTGGGACTTTCCCGATTCCCCGCTGCAAGGCCTCTACGCCCGCCGCACGGTGTACGACGATGTCCATTCGCTCGACGACTTCCAACCGTGGCTGCAACAGGTGCTCCATTTCCCCGAAGAGGTGATGGACCAGGCATGGAAGGGCATTCCGCCCGAATGGATCGAGGGCGAAGAGGAGGAACTGGAGCGCCTCCTGGAGCGGCTTTTTGAGCGCCGCCAACGCATGCCGGAGTTGATCGGCGCCTGCCGCGAGGCCAGGATGAATCCGTTTCCTAATTGGAAGTGAACAAGCAGCTTTCAGCAATCAGCTTTCAGCGGTCAGCTTTGCCGATTCGACGGGTGGGTAGCGGTTGTCGAAGGGTGCGCCGCGCGGCCGCGAGACTTTGGGCGATACGATGAGCGGCGGCGGGTTGGTAGAATAATCGTCGTGCTCCACCGTCATATCCTGCACAACGATCAAATTGGCCAGGCAAGCGACCTGGTGCTTTCGCCCGGACAGGTAGGGTTGTTATCGGGCTGGGGCGTCTTCACCACTCTGCGCGTCGCCGGCGGGGTGCTCTTCGAATGGGATCGCCATTGGGCGCGCATCACCCGCGATGCGGCGGCGTTCCATGTGGCGCTGCCGTCGGATTGCGAAGCCGTGCGGCGCAAGTTGTGCGAACTGGTCGAAGCCAATGGAGCACCGAATTGCACCCTGCGCCTGGTGATTGTTCGCAACGGCGGCGGCATGTGGGCCGGACCTTCCAATGGCCGCGAGAGCGACCTGATCGCGCTGACGGCCGATTCGAAAGAGTGGGGCCACGGCGTCAAATTGGCCTACCAGGAACAGGCGCGCCACGCCGCGTGCAATTTCGCCGGAACCAAGATCCTCTCGTGGGCCATGAATCTGACGTGGCTGGAAACGGCGCAGCAGCGCGGCTTCGACGAAGTGATCCTGTTGAACGAGCGCGGCGAAGTCGCCGAATGCACGTCGGCCAATCTGTTCATCGCCAACGGCAATCAGGTTTGGACTCCGCCACTGAGCTCCGGGTGCCTGCCTGGCATCACGCGCGAACTGCTCGTCGGACCGGTGCGCGCGCCCGGCATCGAAATTGGCGAGAAGCCGCTGCTGCCGGCCGAACTCGAAGCGGCCGACGAGGTCTTCATCACGTCCACCACCCGCGACCTGCTGCCCGTACTTGAGATCGAGGGCAAAGCGGTGGGCGGCAAGGACTCGGCTCGCATCGCGCTCCAGCAGGCCTTCTCGGCGCATGTGGACCAGTACGTCGCGCAACACAAAGAAGCGACAGTCAGAAAGTGAACCGCGCGGACCGACTGCTGCTGCTCGCATTCGCGTTCGCTAACGCAATCCTCTACAGTTCGCTGCTGCCTCTCTGGGAAGGCTTCGATGAAGCCTGGCACTACGGGTACGCGCAAACCCTGGGCGTGACGCGGCAATTTCCGGTGCTCGGGCAGACGCGCATCTCGCAGGAAGTTTGGGATTCCCTGCGGAGTTGTCCGGTGAGCCACGTGGTGGCGCGGGCCTGGCCGGAGTTGCAGACCTTCGATCGATATTTTGCCCTTAGCAGCGCCGAGCGATCGGACGAGCGCCGCCGTCTGAACGCGATCCCGCGCAGCGAGCAGTTCCGCGACGACTCGCACACCAACTACGAAGTGCAACAGCCGCCGCTGACGTATTTGATCATGGCCGTGCCCGACCGGCTGCTGTCCGGCGCAAGCATCACGATCCGGATTCTCTGTCTGCGCATTTTCGGGGCGGTGGTAGCGCTGCTGATCACCTTCTTCGCGGCGGACAGCCTCTTTCGGACGCTGGACTTGGCCCCGCCGTATCGGCCATTGGCTTTGTTTTGTATTTTCGGTTGCCAGATGTATTGGGCCACCGTTGCGCACGTGGCAAACGATGCGCTCGGACTGGCGCTGTCGATCTGGTTCCTGGCCGCGGCTGCGGCGTTCGGGAAGGAGCCGACCCGCCGGCGGGCGATCCACCTTGCGCTGGCGTTGTCCCTGGGCCTGCTCACGAAGGCCTATTTCCTGCCGCTGGCTGTCCTGGCCGCGGGAATCGTAGCGTACCACCATCGCCGCTCGCTGCCTCTGTTTGCGGCCATTACGACCGTACTTGCGGGTCCCTGGTATATCCGGAATCTGGTGGTGTACCACAACCTCAGTGGACTGGCGATGGCGGCCGACGGAACGAGCGCGCGCCGCCTGGCTGCATCCATGGCGCGCGTCGACTGGGGCAGGACGATTCCCTATATGCTCCGCGCGACGCTATGGACGGGGAACAACTCGTTCACCAGCTTCTCGTCCGTCACTCTCAATTTTTTGCTGGCGCTGCTGGCAGTCGGCGCGGTGCTATACGGCGTGCACGCGGTACGCCGTGGCGCCACCCGCGCGGAATGGAGCGTGCTGGGCTTTCTGGCCGTGTACGGAGCAGCCGTAATCCTGGTGGTGGGCAACGATGTCGAGTTCCTGCATGGCGCCTCGGCGGGCGCTGCGCCCTGGTACACCGAGTTGCTCTTGCCACCCGCGCTCGCGATCGTATTCCTCGGACTGAGCCGCTCGCGTTTCGGCAAACCAGTCTCGATCGCGGTGCTGATCGCGTGGGTTTACATCTGCGTGGCGACTTACGTCGTGAAGCTGATTCCTTTGTACGGCGGTTATACCAAGGGCCGCATGACGCTCAAGGACACCATCGAATGGTATCGGACCAGCGATGTGACCAATGTGCTATCCACCATCAGCCTGGCTCCTCCGGTTTTGATCTATATGGAAGTCGGATTCGTGATTGCTCTCGCCCTCGCGATAGCGGCCCGAATCGTGTCGCGGCTGACAGCGTTCACCAAATCTTAATCAAATAACTCTTGTGAGACCCACGTGCGCGTGGTAGTTTCTTAAGACACCCATTTTCGAAAGGAGGTAGCTCTCTGTTGGATAACATTCACGATTACAGCCACGAATTGCGAAGCGTCACAGTGCGGGAGCGCCTTTCTTTCGCTGCTCTTCCTGTCGCATAACCACCAACCCACTCGCCAAGCGGAACGTCGCGGTATAGCCGTGCACGTGTACGCTTACCGACTCGCTCGAAAGCCAAAATGAATAAACAAATTGAAAACATCGTGCTTTCGCCGGCTCAGCAGGAGGCTTACGAAGGACTGCTGAACGGCAGCGCCGCCGGAGATGTGCTGGTATTGATGGCTCGTCCCGGGTCTGGCAGAACTACAATCATGCGCAAGCTGCATGAAGCGCTGGGCGGAGCATTCCTGGCGATCCGCGACTTCATGCACTCGCTCTCGGCCCGCCGGCCGGAGGCGATCGAAGAGGCTTTTCTCCAGATGATGGAGCAGGCCCTCGCGCATCAACAGACTGTGATCGTCGACGACCTCCACGTGGTCACCCGCGTGGTGGAAGCGTGCGAGTATCCGCGCGCCCTCTTGTTCGACGCGGCGCTCACCGCCATCCTGGGCGAGGCCGCGGGAATGCGCAAGAAGCTGATCTTCGCTATCGACGATGAGGTGCCGTGGCCGCTGGCTCGCCGCGCCTTCACGCGGAAAGTGGCGGAATTCGCAGTCGAGGACTACGCCGCGCTGTGCCGCAGTTTTCTGGGCGAGGCGGCGAATGGCTTCGATTTCGACCAGATCCATCGCTTCGCTCCGGCGCTGACGGCCGGACAGTTGCGGAGCGCTTGCCGCTGGCTGAGCCACGCCGGAACCGTCGATACCGCCGCCATCGTCGAGTATCTGCGGTCGCATTACATGACCGGCAACGTGGAGTTGCAGGAGGTGCAGCGCGTCTCTTGGACCGACCTCAAGGGTGTCGACGGCGTCATCCGCGAGTTGGAAGCCAAGGTCGCGCTGCCCTTCGAGAACGACGCGTTGCGCGCAGAGTTGGGACTGAAGCCCAAGCGCGGCGTCCTGCTGGCCGGACCGCCCGGCACCGGCAAGACCACGATCGGCCGGGCGCTGGCGCATCGACTGAAGGGTAAGTTCTTTCTGATCGATGGCACCATGGTCGCGGGCAAGTGGGACTTTCAGGACAAGATCGAGAAGGTCTTCAGCGCCGCGAAACGGAACCGAGCCGGCAGTCGTTTTCATCGACGATGCCGACGTCATCTTCGAGGGTAACAACGAGAGCGTGATGATGACGGCCATGGCTCCGGGGAGCCTGCCGCAGGCGCTGCTGCGGTCGGGACGGGTGGAGGGCAGAACAAAAAGAAAATGGTTCCAAGTGACCCGATTTCCAGCCTAGCTCACCACCGGCATGCACGGTACTGAGCACCGCATTCGGAAGCGCCGGACGCTTCGCCTGTCAGCTCCCCGATCGCTGGTGTTGCCAGCCAAAGGATCAAAGCCCTCAAGCGCGCCGCAGCTCTGTCTCTTCCGAACGGGACCGGACGCTCGTAACGACCTTTCGCTCGCCCGTAACGAGTGTCCTGTTGGGACCTCCATTGCGGGGTCAACGCTCCCGGCCTGCTACTTCGCGTTCTCTGCCGACCAGCCGTTCTGCCCGTTCGACCCTTCTGCTCCACCGCCTGTGCCGGTTCGCCCCGGCTCAGGCCGCTTCAATGCTTCTGGCCCGTTGCAAAACTGCCGACCAACTTCATCGGTTGCTCTTCCAGCTTCCACTCCCCTTCGGGACTCTTACATCCCTCCAGATCAAAGCGTTCCGCCAAATCCGCAACCGCTCGGCCCGCCTTCCGAATCCGCCCGATTCCCTCTCGCTCCCCGCAGCCGGTTCTATTTCTAGGGTTGGCTACGGATCATCGTTCCTGGTCCGCTACGTTTCCGGAGGCTTGCTGTTCCTCAAACCTCTTGGAACCTCATTCACTATGCTCTCTGGAACGTTTTTGGTCAACCGCTTTTGTGCGCAAACTCGCCGTTTTCAACAATATATTTCGGGCGCGTTTTCAATGCATTACAGAATGACCGCCGTGCAAATGCTGTGGATAAAACGAGGCGCTAGTGTTCCGTTTTTGCCGGCGAGAGCTTGAGGATCATTCCGTTGTCGGTCGCCATCCAGATGTTCTTATCGTCGGCGCCGGACAGGATCACACGGGTGGACACGGCGCGAAAGTCGACCGGCATTTCGGTCCAGCCGCTCGCCCCAAAATCCTTACTGGTCAGGACCTGCACCTTGCCGGGGATCACGCTTCGCAGCTTGCCTTGCGATAGCGTTCCGGCCAGGTAAGAAGTGCCGTCGGGAGCCAGCCAGATATCGGTGACGCTGAATTTACTGTCCTTGTAAACCGTCTCGCTTTTGTTGGTCTTCCATTCCAGCTTGTAGGCTTCGCTGGGATAACGGAACATCTGCGAGTACTCCACCAGACCGAGTCCATAACCGGTATTTGCGAATCGGATGCGCGTGCTTTCGCCGAATAGCGATGCGGAGTTCGCCCGCCATGTTTTGCCGCCGTCGTGGGTGACCAGCGAGTAGTTCAGGTGCGGCGTATCGCGCTGATCGAGCGTGGCCTGCGGATCCAGCCAGCCCGGATGGTCGGGACCCCACATCCGCGGCGGCAGATTGAATCCCGTGATGATGCCATCCAGCGGAGTGGCGAACGCGATCCAGTTGTACGCGCTATATAGCGGATTGCCGGGCGGTTCGGCAGCCGCGGCAACTTTCCTCCACACGTGGCCGCCGTCTTCCGTTTCTACCACGGTCTTCTTGCCGCCGATGCCCCAGCCGCGCTTCTCGTCCAGAAAAAAGACGCGCCCCACTTCATTGGGAAGCTTCGGCAACTTGACCCAATTCCTGCCGGCTTCGGTGGTCTGCCAGAGGCCCTTAGTCGTGACCATCCAACCTAACGACTCATTCAGAAAAAACAACGAGAGCGGGACTTCTTTCAGCGCGATCGCCTGCCAGTGCGCTCCGCCATCGTTAGTGACCACACTGGTGGGTTCCTGGCGGCGGCCTTCCGACAGAAAACCGACCGCGATACCCCGCTTGTCCGACAGGAAGCGCAGATCGGTGATGTTGAAGGTCGACTTGCTCTTATCGTAGAAGTACTGCATCTGCCAGCGCTGGGCCGCGGCCGGCCACGCCGGAATCAGCATCGCCGCCATCAGAGCGGCAGCGAAAAAGGGACGGGAAATTGAGGAATACACGTTATTGTTTCATCGGAACGGGTCCTGACGAAAGGACCAGTTCTACGTGATTGGCCGACTCCAAAGCAGCCGAAGTCATGCGTGCCAGCACCAGAACGCAGCCGATCTGTTCTCCGACCGTAGTAAGCACTTCCATTTCGCTGCCGGTGTGCTGGTGCGGCGCGCGATGTTGCACGTTGATTACGCCGATCACCCGGTTGCGCGCGATCAGCGGAGCCGACAGGAAAGCGTCGAAACTGTCTTCCGGCAGATCGCCGAACGTCTTGAATCGCGGATCCTTGTACGCCTCGCGGGAGATCGCCAGGAGGCGCCGTTCGCGCGCTACCCAGCCCGTAAGGCCCTCATTCCAGCGAAGTTTTACCTTGCCGATGGTGGACGGGTGCGGCGTGTTCGACGCGCAGAGCACCAACTCCTCGCCATCCAGTAAATAAAGCAGGCAGGAATCGCATTGAGTAAACTCCACCACCAGGTCCACGACGCCCTTCAGCACGTCTTGCAAACTTAGATCCCGAACCATGAAGCGGCTGATCTTCTGGAACAGGCGCAACTGCTGCTCCGTGCGTTCGAGGCGCACTTCCAGCTCTTTGGACTTCGGCACGACTCTATTATAGCTATCCTACGGAAGGGGGCCGGATAGATCTTTCGAGGGGTACTTATCCTGTTACATTTCGCGCGTATATCGCCTACAATCAGTTGAAATGGTACTGGTGGATGCCTGAAAGTCCTACCGAAAACGCGCCTGGTACTTGGAAGGTTCCGCAGTGTCCTTTCACGATCGAGTACTTGCCACGAGTGCTGGACGATATCCGGCTGGCGGTAGTAGATGCCTTCTTTTCCCTGCCGCGCGGCGGCGCGGAAATTGGCGGCGTCCTGCTGGGCAGGAATCGCGACGGATATGTGACCATCACGGACCATTTGCCCATAGATTGCGAACATGCCACGGGCCCATCGTTCGTGTTGTCCCCGAGGGACGAGGCGGAACTGGACAAGCTGTTCGCCCGCGTCGGAGTGGAATTCCCGGACCTGCAGCCGGTGGGCTGGTATCACTCGCATACCCGCAGCGAAATCTTCCTGTCCGACGCGGATCAGGCGCTGCATCAACGATTCTTCCCGGAGGCTTGGCAAATCTCGCTCGTGTTCAAGCCGCACACATTTCAGCCGATGCGCTGCGGGTTTTTCTTTCGCGAGGGGGATGGCGCTCTCCATTCCAGCGAGAGCTACCAGGAGTTCACTCTCGAACCCCTGCCTCTCCGCACGGTGCCGACCGGACTGGTGCCGGCGGTTCCCACTGAGAGGCCGTTGTTCCCGCCTCAGGATTTCACTAGGGGCGCAGGATCGGTGATCGAAGTATCGGCCGGTGCGGCGGTCGCGACAGCCATCGAGCCCGTGCCGGAAAAGATACCGGTCGAGGTCGCGACACCGGAAATTCCGGCCATTGTGGATCCGCCGATGTTCGCCGCGGCGCAAGCTGGGACATCGCAGCCGTGGGCGAAGATCGGCATGGCCATTTTCATCGGCGTGGCTGTTTGCGCGGCCGGATTTCAGATCGGCCAGAACTGGCTTCCCAAGGTCATGGGCGCCGGAAGGCCCGCGCCGGCAGTGTCGGCTGCGAAACCGCTCACGCTCGGCGTTCTGGATACGAACGGGCAGTTGCAGATTCATTGGGACGGCTCGGCTGCCGCTTTTCAACGGGGCACGGCGGCGGAGTTACTGATTCATGATGGCCTGCTGGCGCCTCGCACGATCCGGTTGGATCAGGATCATATCCGGTCGGGCAGTTTCACCTACGCGCGCGAGAATGAGCGGGTCGACGTGAGCATGAGCATCGAGCGGCCGGGATCCTCGCCGGAAAAGCTCGCGGCGACGTTTGTGGGCGATGCCCCCAAACGCGCCGCGCCCGAAATCCCCAGTGGCGAGGCCGCCAAGCTCAAGAAGGATTTGGCGGCGCAAGTGGACGAGAATCGCAAGATCGCAAAACAGCTCGCCGATCAGAGCCTGCTGGTCTCGCAGGCGACCAAGATGCGCGACGATCTGGCCACCGTACGCAAGAACCTGGCCGCGGCGAACGACCAGAATAAGAAGCTCGCCAAGAGCCTGGCCGACGCGCAGAACGAATTGAAGCAGCAGCAGCGCCGCCGCATGGGCAATCAGGATCCCGGAAAGTAGCGAACGCACCGCTTGCTAGCGCGCGCGGCTCCGATCGGAGGCGCTACCCCCAGAGTTCGTGGACAGGGGCGTATTGGATCGGATCCGTCGTCGGCACATAGCTGAAGCCGCGACCGAGCGGGTCGTCGTGGCGGACCGTCGTCCAGTCGATCCCCATAGCGGAGTAGATCGTTGCCTCGATATCTTCGGGGTAGACGTAGCGATTCTGCGACCAGCCGTAGTTCGAAACATCCGAACCGGTGGCGTTGGTCGACCCGACAATCGTCCCGCCCTTGACGCCGCCGCCGGCGAAGAAAGCGAACTGCTGCGGCCAGTGATCGCGGCCTGCTGCTCCGGTCAGCGGACCGACGGTACGTCCGAACTCGCCCACCATCACCACCAGCGTGCTACTGAGCAAGCCGTTGGACTCCAGATCGTTCAAGAGCGCCGACACAGCGTTGTCCAGGATGCCGGCCTTGGCGGGCAGATTATTCGCGGCGTAGATGTTGGTGTGCATGTCCCAGCCGTCGTTGCTGGTGATCTGAATGAACCGCGTCCCCTGGTTGGCCTTCAGCACCTGCGAAGCCACAAGGCACGCATTGCCGGTGGAGGAACTGCCGTAGCGGACGCTATCGGCGCTGGTATACCCGAACGCCTGATTGACCACCGAGTTGTACATCATGCGGTTGGCGGCGCTGTAGAAATCGTTGTAGTCGCTCGGTCCGGTGCCGTACGGGCTGTTGATCCGCAGGGCATCGTCGAGCGTGTGGAGCAGGTTTAAGCGCCCGGTGAAGCGGGCCTGGCCGTCGGGATTGGTGGTGTTCGCGATTCCGGCAGTGGACGGCACGACCTTGAACGGCGCATACGCCGCCGAGAAGTATCCCTGCGTGACGCCGCCCGGCGAGTTGAGCGCCAGAAACGTCGGAAACACGGAGTTCGGAGTCTGCCGTTCGATCGCCACCACGCTGCCGATATTCGGCGCGATGTTGCCCAAAACGGCGGCCGGGTTGCGGCCGATCTGCGCCCAGGTCTGGCCCAGCGAATGGACCAGCGCATGCGCCCGCATCGAGCGCACGATCGCAAACTTGTCGGTCAGCGCGCCCAGCTTCGGCATGATGCCGGTGGGCCAGAGGATTCCGTTGACCGTCTGCGGAGCGAACGTGGTCGGAGTGGTGCCGGTGACGACCTTCAAATCGAAAGTATCGGTGTGGCTCGGCGCTCCCGCCAGCAGGATGAAGACGACGTTTGTCGCGGTGTTCTTGCTGGCGACCCCCGAGGCGGTGACATCGGCCGCCTTGGCATAACGCTCCGCCAGAAACGAGCCGGTAACGCCTGCGCCCGCCAGTTGGAAGAACTGCCGCCGGGTCCAGTGCGGGCGGTTGAAGAACGTCTTATTGCGATAGCCGTGCTTCTTGAACGCGCAGTTGATTTTTTCCTGTTCGTGGCTCATGGCGTTCTCCTCCGCTAGTAATTGAACACGAAATCGACCTTGTTATAGAGCGACCAGACCAGGTCCTGAACCGCGCTGGTGCGGTTGGCCGGCGTCGCGCACCCTGTGCCTAGCGCGCATAACGCCTGAGTGTTTTCGGCAGGCGAAGGATAACGCGAAAGAATGTTGATGAATAGCGTATTGACCAGGTCCGCATTGCTTAGGGTCAGATTCTTGACGATGAGCTGGCTCGGGGTGGTCCCGGTGGTCGCCAGGCGCGATTCCACGATGTTGTTGTTCATCAGATTGAGCGCCTGCAGGATGGACCCGTCCTGCTTGCGCGGCTGATCGTCGCGATTGCCGCGCAGGAAGCTGTCCAGGAATCCCGACATGGTGCCGTCGCTCGGAGCGCCCACCACGTCCGGCAGTTGCATCATGTAACTCACGACCGGATACCCGACATCCGTGAAGCCCGTGTATTTGTAAGTCGGGAACGTGCCGCTCGACTGCATGATGGCGTCGGCGACCTCTTCCGACCAGAGCCGCCGGACGTATTTGCGCGCGAAGTAATTCTGGTAGTCCGCCTTCCATGTGCCCGGATAGCGAGACGAAAGCTGGTACGTGTTCGACGTGACGATTTCGCGCATCAGCGCCTTCACGTTGTAGCCGCTCTGAATGAAGTGCGTGGCCAAGGCGTTGAGGAGCTTCGGATTGCTGGGCTGCAACGTCCAGGGCGCCGGCGGCGGATTGTTGGGATCGAGGCGGGCCGGGTCGAACGTATCCGGCGGATCGACAATTCCCTGCCCGAAGAAATACGCCCACATGTAATTGACAGCCGCGCGCGCAAACTGGAAATCGCCGGTGATGTCGCGCGCCAGCGCCACGCGGTAGCTTTCGCCGAGCTTGGGCGTATCGCCATTGAAGATGTACTGCGGCTGCACGTAGAAACAGGGCTGGCCGGACTTGCAACCGGTCGGCGCCACGCGCGCGGGACGATTCCCGGTGGTGGTGTTCAACGCGTAATCGGTGGTGAATCCCTTGGTGTTGTCCTGCACCGACCAGTAGTAGACGTTGGTATTGGTCGGGTCGGGATAGCCGCGCGCGAGTTGCGTGTGCGATAGGTAGGAGGCCAACTGCCAGCCCTGATAGCGGGTGGTACTTCCGCCCCACAGACTGAGCGAATCCAGGTGGCCGCGGCCGTTATGGCACAAGAGGCAGTTCACATGGGTGATGCCCAGGAAGGTGTCGGCCACGTTGGCGGCCATCTGATCCGTCGTGTCCTGCACCGGACCGTTGGAGATCCAGCCGCCCACCAGCCAGTTTGCGTGCCCCGTTTGATACGTGTTGTCCGCGGTGACGGACAGGAGTTCCGACGCCATCTGGTTGTACGCCTTGCCGTTGGCCAGCGAATCGTGGATGTACTGATAGAAGGCGTTGCGGCCGGCCGCGAACCGGTTGAGCCCGGTGCTGGGGAAATTTACGGTGTTCTTGAAAAGATCGCTGTAGAAGACGGTCCACTTATCGACCCACTCGGGCGCGGCCAGCAACTGATCCACCAGTTTGGTTCGCTTCTGAGGATCCGTGTTGGCGACGAACGCCAGAACGGCTTGCGGTGTAGGGATGCGGCCCGTCAGGTCCAAGGTGATGCGGCGGATGAATTCCCAATCGGTGGTGGCCGGAGCGGGCGTGATGCCGTGCGCCTGGAAGTCGGCCCAGATGTACGAATCGATGGAGCCGGTGGCCTGCGACTGATCGTAGGTGTAGGTCGGACTGCCGGGCGGAACGTAGCCGAGTTCGTGGACTACCTGCTCGGTGAGGTTGCTCAGGATGTAATCCGCGGCGGCCGATCTACCCTTGGCGCGCAGAGCCAGCCTGACGCTCTTCTCGCGCTCGGCGCCGAAGAACGTACACTCGCCGTGAGCCACCGGCAACTGATCGGCGACTACCGCTGTGCTTTGATCTTGAGCCCTGCTAATCAGTAGACCCGAGGCGATCAGGACGAAGCCTGCGCTCACAAAAGAAACCCACCGAGGCCTGTTCATTACGCCCTCCGGAACAGCGCGTGCATTGCGCTATTATGACATTCCAAACCCGAATAGTACGGTTGAGTTCCACTATTTTTTACCGGCGTCGTACCATGTGTGAGTGGAATCGCGGGCGGCAGGGTTCATGAATTCAATATGAGGATCACAGCGGGGTGGGGCCTGGCGCTTCTGGCGGGCCTGTTTGCGGCGCCGTACGGGGATGCGCAAACCCTTACAAATCAATCGCTAACTGGGAAGTACTTCTTTCGGCAGATGTCGTTGGGTACGGACGGAACGGGCGGGTTCCCGGACCCTCGCAGCCTCATGGGGACGATCACTTTCGATGGGGCGGGCCACTACAGCTTCACCGGCCAACAGGTGACTGGTACGGCCGCTCCGGCCAGCCAAACGGGGTCGGGGACGTACTCTGTGGACTCCGGGGGAGGCGTCCTCATGGACAGCCCGGTGCGCACCGGTGAGAAGGAGAACGCGCGCCTCGGGCCGGAGGGATTGATCGGCTCGAACACGGAGGCGGCCGGCAACACGTTCGACCTGTTCGTCGCCATCCCGGCGCCCAGCGGGACGGGCAGCACGCTTTCGGGGTCGTATTGGACGGCCAGCCTGGAGTTTCCGGGGGCCAATGCGACGAATGCGCGGAACACGATTTTCAATCTGACGACCGCGGCCGGCGGAGCGCTCTCGACCATCACGGTCAACGGCCATGCGGCCAATCTGAATCAGGGCACGCCTGCCATCCAGCAGGTGACCGGGGGAACCTTCGTCGTGAACGGCGACGGCACGGGCACGGTGTCGTTCGGCGCGGCGACGAATTCGGCGCTGCTGAGCGGCTCACGCAACCTATATATATCGGCGGATGGGAATGTGGCGATCGGCGGGTCCCTGAGTCCTGGAGCGCATGATTTCCTGATCGGGATCAAGGCGATGACGGGCGTCACGAACGCCAGTTGGGCCGCCAGCAACGGGCAGAATTTCTGGAGTGCGGGACTGCGGTTCAACGGTGGCGATCCGGCGCCAGTGGTGGCGTTCGCGGGATCGGCGGCGGCGTCCGGCGGGAATCTGACGTGGTCAAAGCGGCTGAAGGCGTTGAATCAGGGGAGCGCGATCGACTTCACGACGGTCAACGGCTTCACGCTGACATCCGACGGGTCGGGCACGGTACCATCGGCGCTGATGCAGGCGGCGCTCGGCGGGCAGGGGAATTTGTTCCTGCTGTCCAGCGTGGACGCGCGGGCGCCCGGGGCATACGAGATCAACATCGGGATGCGCATGCCGGCGGTGAGCGGCACGGGAGTCTTCCTCAATCCGCAAGGCGTGGTGAACGGGGCGAGCTTCGCGCCGGCCGGGAATTCGATCACTCCTGGCGAATTCATCGCGCTCTTCGGCACCGGACTGGCGAAAAGCCTGCTGGTCGCGACGCCGCCGTATCCCGCCACTCTGAACGGGGTGTCGGTACAGATCAATGGCAAGGCGGCGCCCATCTACTTCGTGAGCACGGGACAAATCAACTGCCTGGTGCCGTACGGAGTGACCGGCAGCACGGCGACGATCGCGGTGACCAACGGGACAGCGTCGAATGCGGTCACGGTGCCGCTCGCCCCGACAGCGCCGGGGATGTTCTCGACCAACCAGAGCGGCGGCGGGGTGGGAGCGATCCTGCACAGCGACTTCAGCCGAGTGAGCGCGACCTCGCCGGCAGTGGGCGGCGAAACGGTGCTGCTGTTCCTCACGGGGATGGGTCCGGTGGATCAGCCGGTGGTGGACGGGGCGGCGCCGGCTCAACTGACGAAGACCATCTCGCAGCCGGTCGTACTCGTCGGCGGCTTGCAGGGCACGGTCCTGTTCAGCGGGCTTTCGCCGCAATTTCCCGGACTATATCAGATGAACGTCACGCTCCCGGCATTTCCTTCCGGCCAAAGCACGCTGCCGCTCGCGATCTCGACCGGGAATGCATTCCACGACCAAGTTGTGATTCCAGTGCAGTAGTGGCGACGGGCTTTAGCCTGTTGCAGCCGAGCTGAGCCCCCTTTGGCCCAACAGGCCACTGAGAAACGATGGCCTGTTCCACTGGATTCCGAGCGGGTCTTTCAATTGTTCCATCTGCCTCAGGCTGCCCCGCGGAAGCCTGCGCCACTCCCCTCTGCAGGCCGGAGGCCTACGCTACTTGGGAACGATGTTCCAGAGGATGATCGACTTGCCGACGCGCTCGCCGGGCGGGAGGGTGTCGGGCCACAACGTGCGGTCGGGGTAGTCGTTGAGCACCGATCCATCCGGCAGCGGGTGGACCAAACCCAATCGCCCGAGTTTCCAGAAGGTCACGCTGACTGCGTTCCAGCCGGGCGCGGGACTGAACGGATCCTGCTTCGTGATCGGCGGCATGTGGAATTCGTTATAGAAGGAGGCCACGAGAGTGCTCAGGAACGATATATGGTCGGCGTGGACCTCGTGCAGCCTGCGCGAGAGGCGCTTGATGTCCTGCCCCCAATCGAGATCGGAATCTACCACGATCTTCTCGGGCTGGCTGCCGGCGAGTTCGTTGAAGTACGGCAGATAGTCGGGATGCGCCAGCAGCGAGGAACCCGCGAACCAGAGCAGCAGGATCGCCAGAACCGGTTTCTGGCGGAGGCGCAGGCAGCCGATCGCCGCCAGGACCGACAGTCCCATATAGATCGGAAGGATGTGCCGCACGCCGATGTTGATCCGGCTGTACCACCCGACGGCCATGACTCCGGCGATAAGGCCAAGCGGTTGCCAGATTCCGGGCAGGGCGCCGCGTTTGCGAATCGCCAGATAGAGTCCGAACCCGGCCAGCGCCAGGAATGCCAGCGGCGTCTTCACCGCGAGAATCACGGGGTAGTAATACCAGAAGCCGTGCGAACTAAACTGGCCCAACAGGTAGGTATGGTGCCCGATCTGATTGTGGTGCATGGCGGCCTGCAGTCCGGTGAACAACTCGGGCGCGGGCACGGGAAACATCCCGGGATAGGGACTGCCGAACGAGAATCGAAAGCCGGCCCATACGACGACGAGGCCCACGAGGATGGCCACACCCAGCGAAGGCAAAGCGCGACGGGCGCCCGCCAGAATCGCATCGCGGCGGGGGCGCTCATAAACGACGTAGAGCGCGAGCGCACAGCCCAGGCATGCCGGAAGGAATGGGATGCTGGAAAACTTGGACAGCAGCGCAAGGCCGCTCGCCAGCCCGAATAGAACGGCGTGGCGCGTGGTCGGCTCTTGCACCCAGACGATCGCGGCGACGAACGCGGCTCCGACAAAAGTGGCTAGCGCCATGTCTGTAGTGGCCAGCCCGGCGTGCGCGAGTACGGGAGGAAGAAAGCTGAAGAATGCAACCGCCACCGCCCCCGCGGCCGGACCAAAGAGCCGGCGCGCCCACCAGAACACGACGAGGCACGCGATCCAGAAAAACGGCAAAATTCCCAGGCGGGCCAGCGCCAGAGTGAGGTCGTACTCGTGATTGCGGGACAGAATCCGCGAGCCTTCGATCGGCACGCCAAGCGTATCGTGATGAACCTCGCCCACGGTGCGCGCGCCGATCAGGTACGGTCCAATCGCCGCCGCCACACGCGCCAGGGGTGGGTGCTGCGTTTCGAACGTGTACGTGCCCTTTTGGATCCACTCGATGCCGCAGGCGATGTGATTCGGCTCGTCAGACGTATGGTTGAAAACCGTGTACGTTGCACAGATCCGCAGCGACGCGACGAGGATCGCGGCGACCGCAATCCACACCGCGCGCCGCTCCAGAAAAGGGCGGGCTGGCGGGGAAGAAACGCGCGAGACGGTGCTCGCATCCTTTGGGAACTTTGCCGGCATGAGCTGAAAGCTCATGATAACGAATCTGGCGATGGCGCCCGGCGCCGCGGTTGCGTCTGTGTAACAGAAGCTGGATAATGGGCGCTTCTGCGTTTGCCGGTTGCCGGCGGCCGGGAGGATTCATGTCTCGCATCGTCAGATGTTCGTTGATCCAGGCGTCGAACGCCGCTCCTCCGGAGGCCTCGCTGGAGGCCACCAAGAAGGCCATGATCGACAAGCACGTGGAGTACATCCGCCAGGCTGCCGAGAGCGGCGCCCAGGTGGTCTGCCTGCAGGAGATTTTCTACGGGCCGTACTTCTGCGCCGAACAGACCATCAAGTGGTATGACAGCACCGAGGCCGTGCCCGACGGACCGACCATTCGCCTGATGCAGGACCTCGCGAAGAAGCACCGCATCGTGCTGATCGTGCCCGTGTATGAGGTCGAACAGCAAGGCGTCTACTACAACACCGCCGCGGTTATCCACAACGACGGCACCTATCTCGGCAAGTACCGCAAGACGCACATCCCGCACGTGGCGCCCGGGTTCTGGGAGAAGTTCTATTTCCGCCCGGGGAATCTCGGGTATCCGGTCTTCGATGTGGGGTTCGCCAAGATCGGCGTTTACATCTGCTACGACCGCCACTTCCCCGAAGGCGCGCGCGCTCTGGGACTAAACGGCGCCGAGATCGTCTTCAATCCATCGGCCACCGTCGCCGGCCTGAGCGAGTATCTGTGGAAACTGGAGCAACCGGCGCACGCGGTGGCCAACGGCTATTTCGTGGGAGCAATCAATCGGGTGGGCACGGAAGCGCCGTGGAACATCGGAGAGTTTTACGGGTCGAGCTATTTCTGCGATCCGCGCGGGCAGATCATCGCGCAGGCATCGCGCGACAAGGATGAAGTGTTGACGGCCGACCTGGACCTCGCCCAGATCGGAGAAGTCCGGAAGACGTGGCAGTTCTTCCGCGATCGCCGGCCGGACATGTACGAATCCCTGGTGAAGGCATAATCCCATGACAAAAGACGAGATCATTCTTGCGAACAAAGAGTTCCTGTTCCCTTCGGTATTTCATTACTACAAGGAACCGCTGGTGGTGTCGCACGCCAAGAATCAGTACGTGTGGGACGCCGACGGCAACCAGTATCTGGATTTCTTCGGCGGTATCGTGACGGTGAGCGTGGGCCACTGCAACGATCAGGTCAATGCCAAATTGCACCACCAGATCGACACGCTGCAGCACGTCTCGACTGTGTTCGCAAATGAGCCGCAGGCCGCGCTGGCCAAGAAGATCGCCTCCATCACACCCGGGGGCAAGCTGACGAAATCGTTCTTCACCAACAGCGGCACGGAAGCCAACGAGACGGCGATTCTGGCGGCGCGCTGCTACACCGGGAACACGGAGATCGTCGCACTCCGCCACGCCTATCACGGGCGGAGCGCCATGGCCATGACGCTGACCGGACAGGGCGCGTGGCGGCTGGGTCCGACGCAGGCGGGTATCGTACACGCGCACAATGCCTACTGCTATCGCTGCCCATTCGGGCTGGAATATCCGAGCTGCGACGTTCGCTGCGCGCAGGATATGGAAGACCTGATCCGCACCACGACGAGCGGCCAGATCGCGGGTTTTATCGGCGAACCGATCCAGGGCGTCGGCGGCTTCGTCACGCCGCCCAAGGAGTACTTCCCAATCGTGGAGAAGATCGTGCGCAATCACGGCGGTGTCTTCATCAGCGACGAAGTCCAGACCGGCTGGGGACGCACGGGCGGCAAGTGGTTCGGCATCGAGCAGTGGGGCGTGACGCCCGATATCATGACCAGCGCCAAGGGGCTCGGCAATGGCAGCCCCATCGGATTGACGGTGGCGCGTCCCGAGATCGCCGATTCGGTTAAGGGGCTCACCATCTCGACGTTCGGGGGGAATCCGGTGACCGCCACCGCGGCGAAGGCCGTCATCGACTTCATCGAAGAGCAGCAGTTGATGCACAACTGCACCGAGACGGGCGGATACTTGCGCGGCAAGTTGGATGAACTGAAGGACAAGCATCCGGTGATCGGCGATGTCCGCGGCATGGGACTGATGCAGGCTCTGGAACTGGTGGAGGATCGTAAGACGAAGACGCCGGCCACCGCACAGACCGCGATGGTGATGGAAGCGGCGCGCGAGAATCGCATCCTGATCGGCAAGGGCGGAATGTATGGCAATGTGATCCGCCTATCGCCTCCCATGAACATTTCGCGCACCGATGTCGATCAGTTCATCGGGCTGTTGGACAAAAGTCTGGCGGCGTGCGGCGCGGTGGCGGCGGGGAGTTCGCGGTGAGCGGTGGGACTCTGCCCCTGGCGCGCAACCTGGAGCAGTTCCCGGAATTGCATCCGCCGTTCGATTCGCAATCGGCGCTGGCGGAGGCGAACCGCTGCCTGTTCTGTTTCGACGCGCCGTGCACGGCCGCCTGTCCGACCCATATCGACGTGCCGAGGTTCATCAAGAAGATCGGCAGCGGGAACCTGCGCGGGTCGGCGGTGGCGATTCTCGACGCCAACATTCTGGGGCTGAGCTGCTCGCGCGTGTGTCCGGTGGACGTTCTCTGCGAGGGCGCTTGCGTGATGCACCGGTACAACAAGAAGCCCATCGAAATCGGGCGGCTGCAGCGGTACGCCATGGACTCGTTCTATGCCAAGGGCGCTCGCTTGCCAGCGCCGGAATCGCGTGCACCGGAGCGGCGCGTGGCATGCGTGGGCGGCGGTCCGGCGTCGTTGAGTTGCGCGGCGGAACTGCGGCGGCGCGGCTATGCGGTCACGGTGTTCGACAACCGGCCGCTGCCCGGCGGGTTGAATACGTACGGCGTGGCCGAGTACAAACTGCGACCGGCGGACAGCGTGCGCGAGGTCGAAATGGTGCGGTCGCTGGGCGTGGAGTTCCGGCAGGCGGCGATCGGGAGCGCGCTGCCGCTGGAGCAATTGGAGCGCGAATACGACTTCGTCTTTCTCGGACTGGGATTGGGCGCGATGGAGCGGATGGGCATTCCCGGCGAGCAGTCGGCGGGGGTGATCGATGCGCTCCGGTTTATCGAACGGTATAAGACGCAGCCGGATTTCTCGGTAGGCAAGGTCGTCGTGGTGATCGGCGGCGGGAATACGGCGATCGACGCGGCCATCGCGGCTCGCAGGCTGGGCGCGCAGGACGTCCACCTCTTCTACCGGCGCACGGAAAAGGAAATGCCGGCGTTCTCCTTTGAATTCGATCACGCGAAAGTCGAGGGCGTGCAGTTCCACTGGCTGGCGCAGCCGGTAGCGATTGTGGAACGCGAAGGCCGCGCGGCCGCGGTGAAGTTCATCCAGATGGCGTTGGGCGAGCCCGACGGCAGCGGTCGGAGAAAGGCGCTGCCGGTGTCTTGTTCGGAGTATGAGTTCGCTTGCGACATGGTGATCCCCGCGCTCGGACAGTCGCGGCTTACCGACCTGCTGCAGACCACTCGCGGGATCGAATTGAAGGGCGGGTCGATCATGGTGGATCGGGCTACGGGCCGCACCGGCAATCCGCGATACTACGCTGGCGGCGATTGCGTGAACGGCGGCCGCGAAGTGGTGGACGCGGTGGCCGACGGCAAGCGCGCGGCGACGGCGATCGCGGCGGAATTGGAGGGGGGGCGTGGGTGATCTGAGCGGCAATGCGCGTTTGCAGGGACACCCCTCTCTCACGTTCGGGGCTCCGGTCAGAGCCGCGAACGTAAGAGAGCTGTTTCTCAGGGCGGAGGCGGCGCGTGGCTGACCTCACGACGAACTTCGCCGGGATTCGCTGTCCGAATCCTTTCTGGCTGGCGTCGGGACCGCCGGCGAACTGCGCCGACCAGGTGATGCGGGCCTTCGATGCGGGATGGGGCGGCGCGGTTTGGAAGACGATCGGCGAGCCCATCGTCAATGTCTCGTCGCGCTACTCGTCGGTCGATTGGAACGGCCAGCGCATGATGGGGCTCAACAATATCGAACTCATCAGCGACCGACCGATTGAAACCAACCTGCGCGAGATCGCGGAGGTGAAGAAGCGGTATCCCCATCACGCGGTGATCGCGTCGCTGATGGTGGATTCCAAGCGGGAGACGTGGCACGAGATCGTGAAGCGGGCCGAAGGCGCGGGCGCCGACGGGCTGGAGCTGAACTTCGGCTGTCCGCACGGCATGAGCGAGCGAGGCATGGGAAGCGCCGTGGGACAGGTGCCCGAGTATTCCTGCATGATCACCGAGTGGGTGAAGGAAGTGGCGCGCACTCCGGTGCTGGTCAAACTCACGCCCAACATCACCGACATCCGTGCTATAGCGCGCGCGGCCAAGCGGGGCGGCGCGGACGCTGTCTCGGCTATCAATACGATCAACTCGATCACCGGGATCGACCTCGACACGTTTACACCGCGGCCGTACGTGAGCGGCCAATCGTCGCATGGCGGCTACTGCGGTCCGGCGGTGAAGCCGATCGCGCTGCATCTGGTGCAGCAGATCGCGTCCGATCCCGAGGTCGGCATTCCGATTTCGGGCATTGGCGGAGTCGGCGGTTGGCGCGACGCGGCGGAGTTCATCCTGCTGGGCTGCGGCACGGTCCAGGTCTGCACGGCGGCGATGCATTACGGCTTCCGCATCGTGGAAGACATGATCGACGGGCTCAGCAACTGGATGGACGAGAAGGGCTTCCGCACGATCGACGACTTCCGCGGCCTCTCCGTCCCAAAGGTAACGGAGTGGAAGCACCTGGACCTGAACTACAAGATCGTGGCGCGCATCGATCGCGACAAGTGCATCGGCTGCGACCTGTGCTACATCGCCTGCTGGGACGGCGCGCACCAGTGCATCCACATCGAAGGCCACAAGTATCCCGAGAGCGTGGAGGCGGCCAGCCGCGCGCGCATCGCCGTGACCCCGATCGCCAAGCTGGACGAGCTGCAAGCCGCCAACGGCAAGAAGACTCCGCCGGCGCGCATTCCGACAGTGGACGAAGCCGAGTGCGTGGGCTGCAATCTCTGCTGGCTGGTTTGTCCGGTGGAGCACTGCATCACCATGGAGCGGGTGGACACGGGCAAGCCGCGGCAGTCGTGGGAGCAGCGCACGGCGGCGGCATCCAAAGGTTGAGATCATGCCAAACACTCTGATACGGAATGGCACGGTAGTGACCGCACGCGAGACTAAAGCGGCGGACGTACTGATCGAAGGCGCACGCATCGCGGAAGTGCGCGCCGGCATCCCCACGGATCGCGCGGAGAACGCGATCGACGCGACGGGCATGTACGTGATCCCCGGCGGGATCGACGCGCACACGCATCTCGACATGCCATTCGGCGGCACGACCAGCGCGGACGATTTCGAAACCGGGACGCGCGCGGCCGCGTTCGGCGGCACCACCAGCATCGTGGATTTCGCCATTCAGGCGCGCGGCACGAAGATGCGTTCTGCCCTGGACACGTGGTGGAAGAAGGCCGAGAACAAGGCCGTGATCGACTACGGCCTGCACATGATCGTCACCGACCTGGGCACGTCCGGGCTCGAGGACATGGACGAGATGGTCGACGAAGGCGTCGCCAGCTTCAAGCTGTTCATGGCGTATCCGAACGTCCTGATGGTGGACGACGCGACCATCTTCAAGGCGCTTGCGCGCACGGCCAAGAACGGCGCGCTGATCTGCATGCACGCCGAGAACGGCAGCGTGATCGACGTGATCATCGCCAAGGCTCTGGCCGAAGGAAAGACGGCGCCGATTTATCACGCGCTCACGCGGCCGACGCGCGCCGAGGCCGAGGCCGTGCATCGCGCCATCGCCATGGCGGAGATCGCCGGGGCGCCGGTATACATCGTTCACCTTTCGAGCGAGGACGCGCTCAACGAAGTCCGCGAGGCGCGCGATCGGGGCGTGCCGGCCTTCGCCGAGACGTGTCCGCAATATCTGCTGCTCTCGATCGAAGAGTTGGAGCGGCCGAGTTTCGAAGGCGCGAAGTACGTCTTCACCCCGCCGCTGCGCACCAAAGAGAACCTGCCCAAGCTGTGGGATGGGTTGAAGCACGATCACCTGCAGGTGGTCTCCACGGACCACTGCCCGTTCTGCTTCGAGGACCAGAAGATCCTGGGCAAGGACGACTTCACCAAGATTCCCAACGGCGGTCCGGGCATCGAGAATCGGCTGCAGTTGATTTATCACTACGGCGTGAATGCGGGCAAGTTGTCGATGAATCGATTCGTCGAGATCACGTCCACCACGCCGGCGCGCATCTTCGGCATGTATCCACGGAAGGGCGAGATTGCGGCGGGCAGCGACGCCGATATCGTGATCTGGGACCCGAAGGCGCCGTTCACGATCAGCGCCAAGACGCATCACATGCGCGTCGATTACTCGATGTTCGAAGGCTACGAAGTGCAGGGCAACGCCCGCACGGTGATCTCGCGAGGCGAGGTGATTGTGGACGGCGGCCAGTTCTACGGTAAGGCGGGGCGCGGCGAGTATCTGCGGCGGCGGGCTCGCGGAGGAGCATGGAAGTAGACCCCAGTCTGTATAACGCGGACCTGGCGCCGATCCCGATGGACCGGCGGACGTGGGGGACGTACAACTACGCCTCGCTGTGGGTGGCGATGTCGGTCTGCATCCCGACGTACATGCTGGCGTCCGGACTCATTGCCGGCGGCATGAGTTGGTGGCAGGCCATCGCGACCATCCTGCTGGGCAACCTGATCGTGCTCATCCCCATGCTGCTCAACGCGCATGCCGGCGCGAAGTACGGCATCCCGTTCCCCGTCCTGGTGCGCGCCTCGTTCGGCGTGCGCGGCGCGAATGTGCCGGCGGTGCTGCGCGCGCTGGTGGCCTGCGGCTGGTTCGGTATCCAGACGTGGATCGGCGGACAGGCGATCTACTCGATGCTCAAGATCATGTGGCCGGGGGCGGCGACCTTGCCCGGCGGAATCTGGATCTGCTTCTTCGCTTTTTGGGCGCTGAACATCGCGGTGATCTGGCGCGGAATCGATACCATCCGATTCCTGGAGGGCATCGGCGCGCCGTTCATGCTGGGGATCGGGATCCTGCTGCTCTGGTGGATCACGAGCAAGGCGGGCGGCTTCGGTCCGGTGCTGAGCGCGCCCAGCAAATTCCATACGCCGGCCGAGTTCTTCCGGTTCTTCATTCCGTCGCTGACCGGCATGGTCGGGTTCTGGGCGACCGTGGCGTTGAACATCCCGGACTTCACACGGTACGCGAAATCGCAGAAGGCGCAGGCGATGGGACAGGCGCTCGGATTGCCGACCGCGATGACGCTGTACTCGTTTATCGGCGTGGCGGTGACCTCGGCGTCGGTGGTGCTGTTCGGCGAGGCGATCTGGGATCCCGTGACGCTGCTGGGCAAGTTCAACCAGCCGGTGGTAGCGTTCGTGGCGCTGATCGCGCTGCTCATCGCGACGCTGAATACCAACGTCGCGGCCAACGTGGTGTCGCCATCGAACGACTTCTCGAATCTGAATCCGCGGCTGATTTCGTTCCGCACGGGCGGGCTGATTACGGGCGTGATCGGCGTCCTGACGATGCCGTGGAAACTGCTGACCGATTTCAGCTCGTACATCTTCGGCTGGCTGGTGGGGTACTCGGGACTGCTCGGTCCGATCGCCGGCGTGATGATCGTGGACTACTTCGTGGTGCGGCGGTCGCGGCTGCGGGTCGAGGATCTCTATCGTCGCGACGGCATCTACGCGTACGAGAATGGCGTAAATATGCGGGCCATCGCCGCACTGGCGATCGGGATCGCGGTCGCGCTGCTGGGACTGTTCGTGCCAGCGTTGCGGCTGCTGTACGACTACGCCTGGTTTGTCGGCTTCGGAGTGTCCGGGGCCGTGTACCGTTTGCTGATGCAGGGCGCCGCGGCGCCTGCCAATATTCCGGAATGGGAAGGTGAAGCATGATTGCCACAGGAACTGCAGTTGGAACCGTGTCGTCCTACGTCAACGGCGTTTGGGAGAAGCTCGACGGGCGCACCATGGGAGCGGTGACCAATCCCGCGACCGGGGAGAAGATCGCGGAAGTTCCATACGCCACGGAGGCCGATATCGATCGGGCGGTGACGGCCGCGCACGCCGCATTTCTGAAGTGGCGCGATGTGCCCGTGGTGGATCGCGTACAAGTGCTCTACCGCTACAAGACACTGCTGGATCAGCATGCCGACGAGATCGCGGCCACGTTGACGCGCGAGAACGGCAAGACGGCAGACGACGCCAAGATGGAAGTCCGCCGCATGATCCAGATGGTGGAAGTGGCCTGCGGGATGCCGAGCCTCATGATGGGCGATTCGCTCAACGACGTTGCGCAAGGCATCGACTGCAAGACCATCCGCCAGCCGATCGGGGTGTGCGCCGGGATCACGCCGTTCAATTTCCCCGCTATGGTGCCCACGTGGATGTATCCCTTCGCCATCGCCTGCGGAAATTCATTCGTGCTGAAGCCGTCGGAAAAGGTGCCCCTGACGCCGACTCGCGCCATCGAGCTGCTACACGATGCCGGGCTGCCTCCGGGGGTCCTCAACCTGGTACACGGCGGAAAGGAAGCGGTGGACGCGCTGCTGCATCATCCGCTGGTGAAGGCCGTGTCGTTCGTCGGCTCGACGCCGATCGCGAAGTATATCTACGCGACGGCGGCCGCGGAAGGCAAGCGCGTGCAGGCGCTGGGCGGCGCAAAGAATCACCTGGTCGTCATGCCCGATGCGGATATGCCGAAGACGGTCGACGCGATCATCGGGTCGGCATTCGGCGCGGCGGGAGAGCGCTGCCTGGCTGGCAGTGTCCTCGTCACGGTGGGCGAGGCGGCGGGTCCGCTGCTCGAACTGCTGGTCAAGCGCACGCGGTCGCTGGCCGTCGGCGACGGCGCGAAGAGCGGAGTGGAAATGGGACCGCTGGTCACTGGCGAGCATTGCGCCAAGGTCGCGGGTTACGTCGATAAGGGCGTGGCCGAGGGCGCGACTCCGCTGGTCGACGGCCGGGCGGGCAGGGCGGATAGCGGCTTCTTTCTCGGTCCTACGATCTTCGACAACGTGACGCCCGAGATGACGATCGCGAAGGAAGAGATCTTCGGGCCGGTGCTTTCGGTCATGCGCGTGAACACGCTCGACGAAGCGATCGAACTGGTGAACCGATCGCCCTTCGGCAACGCGACGGCGATTTTCACCAACAACGGGAAGTCGGCGCGCGAGTACTCGTCGCGGATCGAGGTCGGCATGGTCGGCGTGAATGTCGGGGTGGCAGCGCCCATGGCGTTCTTCCCCTTCGCGGGGTGGAAGAACTCGTTCTTCGGCGACCTGCACGCCCACGGGAAAGACGCGGTCGGGTTCTTCACCGAGCAGAAGGTGATTATGAGCCGCTGGTTCTAGGTGCGATAGACTCGATGTATCGGGGGCGCGTAGCTCAGGTGGATAGAGCATCAGCCTTCTAAGCTGAGGGTCGCAGGTTCGAGTCCTGCCGCGCCTACCATGCTCATCCCCGCTGAGCGTAGAAATCCTGAATGCGGTGGTAGACGTCTTTCGGAAACTCCAGGTTCCGGTAAACGTTACATTGGGAGCGGCCGTCAGGACGCGTTCGCGCTTGGGTAATTGCGATCTTTGGCGAGCCATTCCGTCAGCTCATCCGGCGATAGGAAGTGGCGGGCCACCAGCGCGAAGACGAGGCGGCCGTAGTGGCCAATGTGCTCTCCCTGTTCGAGCGATTCGAGCAAATGGGTCATCGTGGGATCTTTTTTCAGTCCCTCAACGGTCATATCGTTTCTCCACTCGGTCATCAAGGCCGGCTCATGCCGGACGGTGGTGATCGAGAACGGCCGGATCAAAAGCGCCGAGGCGAGAGGCAAGGTTCCGGACGGCGCCGAGGTGATCTCGGCCGCGCCACGCTGCTGCCGGGGCTGATCGATTGCCACACGCACGGCATGAACATCGGCGGCGACGATCCCAACATGCGCTGACCGCCGGCCAGATGAGCACGGCGAAGCGCGCGCTGCTGGGCGTCAAGATGGGACGCGAAGACCTGGAGGCCGGCATCACCACGGTGCGCGACCTCGGCAATTCGGGACACAACGGCGATGTCGCCCTGCGCGACGCCATCAATGAAGGCTGGGCCATCGGCCCACGCATGCTCGTGTCTACACGTGCTCTGGCGGCCCGCCGGCGGACAGTTGGACTCAACCCGATCGCGCAGCAACTGGGGGAAGAAGAGTACACCGTCGTGGGGGCGAGGCGATCCGGAGGTAGGTTTGGCTTTGTTCCGTACGCGGGCTGAACGTTCACCACGGAGACAGGGAGAACACCGAGAAAGCGCGGAGGAAGACGAGAAAGAGAGACACTTCGGGCGTACGAGGTGGCAGAGCGAAGTATTCAGTTGGCAAAGAGCGGTACTTTTAGAAATCGAAGGGCGAATCGTCGTCGCGGGTGGCGCGCTTGGCACGCCAGTCGGCTATTTGCCGCTCGAGTTGCTGGTCCTCTTCCGGTGAAAATTGGCTTTGTTCCGTAACTGGGGCTGGCGCTTTGGCGCGGGCGGCCTGGAGGCGTTGGAGGTCGCGGGTGGCCTGGCTGATAGAGCGCTCGATGCTGGAGAGTTGGCGTTGGAGGCGGCCGAGGAGTTTTTCGGTGCGCTCGAAGGCTTCGCCGAAATCGGCGGCACCGGCGGCCGCGGCGCGGTCCCAGATTTGGGCCTCGGCGAGGCGGAGGCGGTCGAGACGCCAGGAGTTGTGGATGAGGCGATCGACGAAGGCCGATTCGACGAGGTCGGCGGGGTTCCACGTGTCGCGGAGGGCAGCGGCGAAGGCTTCGAATTCTTCGGGGCTTTCGCCGGTGACGATCACCTGGGTGGCATGAATGCCGGTTTTCAGGGCGTTGAAGCGGACGGCTTGCTTGCCTTCGGGCGTGACAGGCCCTTTGGATTTCAGTGCGTTCAGTTGGTTTGCGGTTATTTGAGCTTGGGTTGCCATTTCGGGGCACCTCCCATCCTTAGTAGTAGCAGGGCATGTCAAGCAAATCGGGCCTTTTAGTGGTGGTTTTGTTGCAAGCAAAGGCGGAAAATAGTTGTCAACGCTGTCGACGGCATACCATAAACAGATGTACACATTGCTGCAATCGGTCGCGGAGCGTGCGGGGCGGTATCTGGAAGACGTGCAGGAGCGGCGGGTCAGTCCTTCGGGCGACGCGGTGCGGGCGTTGGAGGGGTTTCGCGAGTCGATGCCCGAGCATCCGTCGGATGCCGGGGAAGTGGTCCGCATGTTGGACGAGTTGGGCTCGCCCGGGACGATGGCGATGGCGGGTCCGCGATTCTTCGGGTTCGTGATCGGCGGATCGCTGCCGGCTGCGTTGGCCGCCAATTGGTTGGCGGGGGCGTGGGACCAGAATCCGGGGCTGTTCATCGCCAGCCCGACGACCACGATTCTGGAAGAAGTCTCGCTCCAGTGGCTGCTGAACGTGCTGCAGTTTCCGCCACAATGCGCCGCGGCATTCGTGACCGGGGCGACGATGGCGAACTTCACGTCGCTAGCGGCGGCGCGACACGCGGTGCTGCAGCAGGCCGGCTGGGATGTCGAAAGCGAGGGACTGTTCGGCGCTCCGCCCATCCAGGTGGTGATCGGGGAGGAAGCGCACCCGTCGGCGATCAAGGCGCTCGGGATGCTCGGGATGGGACGGGCGCGCGTGGTCCGCGTGCCGGTGGACGGACAGGGGCGGATGCGCGCCGAAGCACTGCCTGAGTTGAAGGGTCCGGCGATTGTGTGCGTGCAGGCGGGGAATGTGAATACGGGAGCGTTCGACCCGATCGCGGAAGTCTGCCGCAGCGCTCACGAATCCGGTGCGTGGGTTCACGTGGACGGCGCGTTCGGACTGTGGGCGGCCGCCAGTCCGAGGTATGTGCACCTGGTGGAGGGAATCGCTGCCGCGGACTCGTGGGCCACCGACGCGCACAAGTGGCTGAATGTTCCGTACGACAGCGGCCTGGCTTTCGTGAAGGACGCCGAAAATCTGCGCGCCGCCATGGCGATCACGGCGGCCTACCTGCCGCAAGGTGAACATCGCGAGCCGTCGCAATTCGTGCCCGAATTGTCGCGACGGGCGCGCGGCGTGGAGGTGTGGGCCGCGCTCAAGTCGCTGGGTCGCAGCGGGCTGGCCGACCTGATCGAGCGGTGCTGCCGCTGCGCCACGCGGTTCGCCGAGGGACTCAGCGCGGCGGGGTTCCAGGTGCTGAATGATGTGGTTCTGAACCAGGTGCTGGTGTCGTTCGGCTCGGCGGAAGTCACGCGGCGGGTGGTTGCGGAAATTCAGGAAGACGGCACGTGCTGGTGCGGCGGGACGGTGTGGCAGGGACAAACGGCGATGCGGATCAGCGTGTCGTGTTGGGCCACTACGGACGCCGATGTGGACCGCAGTCTGGCTGCGATGATCCGCATCGCCGGACAGGCGCGCGCAGCTACTTCACGGTAGCGGTGACGGAGCCTTCGTGATTCTCCCAGGCGAGTTGCAACTTCACTTTGTTGCCGCCGGCGTGGGTGAGCGTGTAGACCAATTGCTCGACCAGCGCTTTCGGTTTCGACATCGTCATTTTGACGCGGCCGAGGTCCTGCTTGGCATCGTAATCCAGGCCGGATTGGCCGGTCTGTTTGTTGACGATGAGTTCCCAGTTGTCGGGGTCGGCGAGGTTGACGAAGAGCGTGTAGTCGCCCTTGGGAACGGAGAGGCTGCCGATGGTGAGGTCGGCGTCGGTGTGCAGCGCGGTGGCGCCGTTGGCTCCAGCGCGCCAGACGGGATAGCCCGTGTCGGTGCCGATCTGGCCATCTTTGCCGAACAACTTGCCGGTGCGGCCGTTCACAGCGGGCGATGAGTACTTGATGGTGATAGTCTTGCCGCCGACTGTGATGGTGGCGGTCTGGTCGGCCTTCGTGGCGGCAACGGCCAGGCCTGCCACGGCGAGAATCCCGGCCCAGAGCATGAATTTATTCATAGACACCTATTCTTTCATAGAACGGCGGCGCTTTCGCTCGGCGGCGCGCACCTGCAATTCGTCCATACCGAAATAGTGGGCCACCTCGTGCCAGACAGTTTCCTCGACGAGTTTGGCGCAGTGCTTGGGACTGGTGGCCAGGCGTTCGTGAGGACCCTGGAAGATCGTGATGCGGTCGGGCATGGTGAAGCTGTCGAAGACGCTGCGCTCGGTGAGGGGACGGCCTTCGTACAGCCCGAGGAGTGTGCTGCCGCGGGGCACGCTGCCGCGGGCGAGTTGGTGGGGGCTGGGTTCCGGCTCGACGACCAGGGCGACGTTTTTCAGGCGGCGGCGAAAGCGGAGGGGGATGCGAGCGTAGGCGGCTTCGACGAGTCGGTCGAATTCGGCGGGGTTCATGGGAGTCTTGCAAACCAATTTAACAGGCGCGCCTTCGGCGCGGCGGCCGAGTTGGCGCTCGGCAACCGGCGACAAAGATCTCCGGTGTTACCGAGGACCACGCGAAAATGTCCGAGCTCCGGCGGTCGAGCGATAGACATTTTGGCGCCGCGTGTTGGCATCTTCGGACAGGCCCAACAGGCCACTGAGAAACGATGGCCTGTTCCACTGCGGTAAGTTGAAGGGGTGGATTCGCTGCCGCTTCACTCGAGTACGCCGATTGAATGGGGCCGGGCTGTGCTGGCGGATCCGATACCGCTGCTGATCGACCATGCCTTTCTGGAAAAGAAGGCGGCCAACAATGCGCTGGAGTTGATGACACGGTGGCCGACCGACTGGGTGGACGGCTGGGTGCAAACGATGACGGGAGTGGCCCGCGACGAGGCGGCGCACCTGGCGCAGGTCACGCGGATCCTGATGCGGCGGGGCGCGCGGTTGGAGCGGGTGCACAAGAACCCATACGCCAATGCGCTGCGGTTGCTGGTGCGGAAAGGCGACCCGGCGGAGATTCTGGACCGGCTGCTTGTGTCGGCGCTGATCGAGGTGCGGTCGTGCGAGCGGTTCGCGGTGCTGGCCGAAGCGGCGGGAGCAGATGACGAACTGTCGCGCTTTTACCAGGCGCTGTATTCTTCCGAGTTGGGCCACTACAAAGTGTTTCTGAAAATGGCGCGGAAGTTTACGGCCAAAGCTCCGCTGGATACGCGATGGCAGCAGATGCTCGCGGCGGAAGCGGAGATTCTGGCGCGGCAGGAGCCGGGTCCAAGGATTCATTCGGGGTGGCCGCTTTAGCGTTAACGTGTTAGCATAACGGGCAGATTCTATGAAGTCCGTTCTTGTAATTTCCTGCCTGGCATGGACCGCGGCTGCGCAAGTTTATGTCTCCGCAACCGGCAACGATTCGAACCCCGGCACATCGTCTCAGCCGGTGCGGTCCCTGACTCGTGCGCGCGATCTGGTGCGTACCCGCAATGGCCAGATGACCGCCGATCTCACGGTCTATATCGCGCCCGGGACCTACCGGCTGACTGCGCCGCTCGTGCTGGATACACGCGATTCAGGCAGCAATGGCCATAGCGTCATTTACACGACGGCTAAAACCGGCGAGTTGCCGGTGATCAGCGGCGGAGTCCCGATTACCGGCTGGAAACTCGTGGATCGGACGCGCAATGTCTGGTCGGCGGCGGTTCCCGAAGCGCTGCGTAACGCGCGACAGCTTTACGTGGATGGCGTCCGCGCCAGCCGCACACGGGGTCGTCTGCCGGTCGCGGTTACGCCCGATGCGGCGGGCTACACGGCGGCGTCGGACGCGCTCAGCAAATGGCGCAATCCGGCGGACATGGAATTTGTATACACGGGCGGCAACTCGACCTGGAGTGAGCACGAAGTGGGCCTCGGCGGGTGGACGGAGCCGCGCTGTCCGGTGGCCGCGGTGAGCGGGACTACGATCACGATGGCTCAGCCCTGCTGGGATAATTCCACGAAACGCATTCTGCTCGGACCCGGCCAGCGCACCGCGAACCTGGTCGGGCCGGCAAGCGTGGGCAAGGAACCCGCGTACGTGGAGAATGCATACGAACTGCTGGGAACGCCCGGCCAATTCTACTTCGACCGTCCCTCGCACACGCTTTATTACGTGCCGCGGACCGGGGAGGATCTGGCCAAGGCCGATGTCGAGGCGCCCGTATTAGAGACGCTCATTGCCGCCGAAGGCACCGCGACTGCGCCGGTCCACGACGTTCAATTTCAGAACTTGCAATTCTCGTATGCGGGCTGGTTGGGCGCGTCGTCGCCGGAAGGGTTCTCGGAAATCCAGGCCAACTACCGGTTGACGGGACCGCGTGCCTGGGCGACGCAGGGATTGTGCAAGCTGGCACCGGGCGGGGATGGCGAGTGCCCGTACGGCGCTTGGACCAAGATGTCCGCCAACTTGAAACTGCACTACACGCAGCGAGTCCAGTTCCGCGGCGACGCGTTCGTGCATCTCGGCGCGGCCGGGCTCGACCTGGGAGATGGAGCGCAGGGCGATGTGGTGGAGGGCTGCGCGTTCACCGATATTTCGGGCAATGGCCTGGAACTCGGCACCGTGGACAAGCCTCTCGCGGAGGGCGCCGACGTCACGCACGACGATCGCATCCTCAACAATCATTTTTGGAACATCGGGGCCGAGTACCGCGGCGGAATCGCCATCGTGGTCGGGTATGCGCACCACGCGATGATCGAGCACAACCAGATCGACCACACGCCGTATGCCGGGATCTCGATGGGATGGGGCGGGTGGCCAGACAAGATCAAGCAGGCGGGACAGGCGAACTATTCGCAGAATAACGTGGTGGCGCACAACCGGATCTCGCAGTTCATGCTGGTGCTGGCGGACGGCGGAGGAATATACACGCAAGGCCTGACGGGTCCCAGTCTGGCGATGGGCGAGAAGGTGACTGGCAACGTGGTAACCGAGCAGTTCGGGTCGGGGCACGGCATCTACACCGACAACGGGTCGTGCAATATCACGGTGGCGGGGAACGTGATGTTTCACGACAACTTCGATAATTGGGGAAGCCGTCACGCCAACTACTATGACGGGCGCGATGGCAAGACGCGCGATCCGCTGAACATTCTCGACAATTATTGGCAGCAGGGCGACGCCGATTCGTCGAAGGACGATGTGACGGAGCGCGGGAATCATCTGATTAACGCGCTGAATCAGGCGCCCGCGGCGATTCTCGAAGCGGCCGGGCTGGAGAAGGAGTGGCGTCCGCTGCTGGAGCGGAAATTCGGCCCGGCGTCGGCGCCGGAATCGCCCGGTCGCGTGGCCGCTTTCGGTGGTAATGGGTATGCCCTGGTAACGTGGAGTCCGCCGGTCTACGAAGGGGAGGCGGCGGTCCGATCGTACACGGTGACGGCGTCGAGCGGTGCGAAAGTGACGGTGTCGGCGGCGGATTATCTGGCCACGACGTACGTGAAGGTGCCCGGCTTGGCCAACGGTTCGGACTACACGTTCACGGTGACCGCGACGAATGCGAACGGCGAGAGCCCGGCCTCCCTGCCCTCGCGAGCGGTGGTGGTGCGGGACCAGGCGATTCCGCTGCCGGCGCCTCCGGCGAAAGTATCGGCGCTGGGCGGGCCGGGCGGGATGGTCAGTATCCACTTTCAGGATCCGGCGGCGGTGGATAAGAAAGCACCCGGACTGCCGGTGCTGGCATACGCGGTGACGGTGAATCCGGGGGGCCGGAAGGTGATGTTCACGGGCCGGAATGTAATATCGCTGGAAGGCACGACGCATACGACTTTTTCGGTGATCGACGGGCTGAAGCCGGGAGAGACGTACACGTTTAGTGTGGCGGCGGTGAATCCTGCGGGAGAAGGAGCGGCGGCGGTGACGAATGAGGTGAAGCTGCGGTAGCGGGGCCAGGGGCCGGGGTTTAGTGGCGGCTCGCTGCGCTTGCCGGATTACAACGCGCCGCGGAGGACGGCGGCGAGTTGGGTGATGGTGAAGGGCTTTTGGAGATAGCGGGTGTTGGGGTCGAGGGTGCCGGTGTTGGTGAGGATGTGATCGGTGTAGCCGGACATGAATATCATTTTCATGTCGGGGTAGATGTGATGGAGCTGGTCAGCGAGTTCGCGTCCGTTCATACCAGGCATGATGACGTCGGTGAGGAGGAGGGGGATAGGGTGCGGGTGGCCGCGGACGATCATGATGGCCTCGCCGCCGCTGGCCGCGGGGAGGGGACGGTAGCCGAGTGAGGTCAGCATGCGGCAGGTGAGGCTGCGGACGTCTTCGCGATCTTCGACAACGAGCACCTCGCCGCTTCCCTGATGGCCTTCGGCGACAACGGGACGGACGGGTGGCGCTTCGGCGGGCGCGGAGACACGCGGCAGGAAAATGCGGAAGGCCGCGCCCGCGCCGGGCTGACTCCGCACCTCGATGCGGCCACCGAGATGACTGACGGTGCCGAACACGATGGCGAGTCCGAGTCCGGCGTTCTTGGCCGCCTTTTTCGTGGTGAAGAACGGTTCGAAGAGATGACGCCGGATGCTCTCATCCATGCCCTGTCCGGTATCCCGCACTTCGAGCAGGACCTCGGCGCCGTTGTTGCAACTGGCGGTTTCGATGGTCAAGGTTCCGCCGCCGGGCATGGCGTCCCTTGCGTTGACCGCAAGATTCATGAGCACCTGCGACATCTGGCTGCGATCGGCCTGGATGACGCCGGCGTCGGGGGCCAGCGCGGTGGAAATGCGAATGTCGTCGCCGAGCACGCGGCTGAGGATTTCCTGCGATTCGCGGATGAGCGCGTTGACTTCCAGTGGACCGGTGCGGATGATCTGCTTGCGACTGAACGCGAGAAGCTGCTGGGTCAGTTCGGCGCAACGCTCGCCGGCATCGCGGACGCTGGCAAGGCGCGACCGGAGCGGATGGCCGGCATCCATGTCGCCGAGGATCCAGTCGGTGTAGCCGTTGATGACCGTGAGCAGATTGTTGAAGTCGTGCGCTATGCCGCCGGCCAGCCTACCGAGGCTCTCCATTTTTTGCGACTGGAGAAACTGCTCTTCGAGCCGCTTGCGATCGGTGATATCGAAGAAGGCGACGATCACGCGGGACCAGTCGTGGCGCGCCGAATCGACGATGGTCACGATCATGTCGACCAGCCGCTCCTCACCCTGCAGCGTGCGGACCGGAAACTCGGTCTGGAAGGACGAATGATTGCCGGCGAGGCGAACGAGTTCGTCGCGGAAGACGTCGTGGGCATGCTCGTCGAAGATGCGGTCCAAGCCGCCGAGCAGTTCCTCTTTGCTGGAGGCGCCGTAGAAATCGCGAGCGGAGCGATTCACGTCGAGGATGCGCACACGGGAGACGCACCCCTGCACCACGTCGGGGCGGGTTTTCAAATGCTCGGGAAGGTCGGAAATACCCGCGGCTGAAAGCGAGTCCAGATACTCTTTGACGGCCGAGAAATCCTCTTCCCACATAGGGAAGGGCGAATCTTCGAAAAGCACGCGGTAGCGGGCTTCGTCGGCCCGCAGTTGTTTCTCGGAATGACGCAGGGCGGTCTCGGACAGCTTCCGCTGGGTGACATCGAATTCGCGGCCCTGCACGCCGACCTGGCGGCCTGAATCGTCGAGGATGGGCGTCCAAGTGGAGACTACCCACTTGATGCGGCCATCCTTGGTGATGAGGCGGTATTCTTCTTCGTGGAATGCCTGGCCGCGAAACAGCGATGCCCAGAAGGCCATCATGCGCGGCTGGTCATCGGGATAAACCCAGAGGATGAAGTTAGCCTGCTCGATCTCCTCGACCGAGTAACCGGTCAGTGTTTCGACGGCGGGATTGACATAGACGAGCTTACCCTCCATGTCATACGCCATGACCATTTCGGTGAGGTTCTTGGCGATCAGGCGGAAGACGTCGGCCGAGGGTCTGGCAAGCTTATTTTCCAAGCACTAATTATATGCGGTATGCACTTATTTCGAGACGGAGAGTCCGTCGATCTGCACTTCGAGCAGGTGGTTGACGCGAATGCCGTAGATGCCGTCGGTCTTGGCGAGGGCGCCGGTCTTGGGTTCGCTATGCACCACCGCGCCGTTGACGACGAAATCGACCTTGTCGGCGCCCACGCGGACTTCGAGCTCATTGGTGGACTTGCCGTCGGCGCCGGGCTTCTTGACAGCATCGTTTGGAGTCTTGGGTGCGACCGTCGCGGTGGCGTCGCCGTTGCGCGACTTGATGAGCCAGGTGCCATTCTGCGCGATCACGAAATAGAGATAGCTCTGCTGCGCGCCTTCGAGTCCACTGCCGCCGAAGACCAGGCCGTAGTAGTTATTGTGGCCGCTGGGCTTCATCAGCGTGAACGTGCCCTTCAGGGTGTAAGTGCCCGAGGCGGTATTCGCCGGGTTGTAGTAAATAGCCGCCTGCGGATTGGTGGCGTGGAAGCCGGAGCCCTCTGTGACGAACTTGATGTCGCCGGGGGCATCGGGATCGGAAGCCTGGGTGCTGCGGTCCACCCGCATCTTCCATCCTTTGGGGGCTTGGGCGGCGGCGGTGGTAAGAGCAATGAGAGCAATGGCCGCAATTTGAGCGTGACGCTTCATAATGAATGTCTCCTTTGAGCGGATTTTATTATAAACCGACGACTCCCTCACGGTCGCCGCTCCGCATAGAGTTTACGAGGGTTCGACAATTTCGATTTCGAAGGAGCGGCGGACGACGTCGCGAGCCTCGTCGAGGCTGGCGATTTCGCCGGCGCCGATGGCCTGCACGAGGACGTTGCCGGCGGCCGTGGCTTCCACCGGGCCGGCGATGACTATGCGGCCGGTGGCGGAGGCGACGAGTTGATTGAGCAGGCGGTTTCGTGACCCGCCGCCCACAATATGGATAGTATTGATCTTGTGACCGGCGATCGATTCCAAGCCCTGCAGCACCTGGTGGTAGCGATGCGCCAGGCTCTCCAGAATCAGCCGGCAGGTTTCGCCCTTGGTGGCGGGCGGCGGGACGCGGTGCGAACGGCACCACTCGGTGATGCGCGTGGGCATGTCGCCGGGCTGCAAAAAATCGTCGGGATTGATGAGGCCCGCGGCGGGACCGGACTCTTCGGCCATCGCGACCAGTTCCTGATAGGTGAAAGTCTCGCCCTGCGCGATCCAGGCGCGGCGGCACTCCTGGAGCAGCCAGAGTCCGGCGATGTTCTTGAGCAGGCGGGTGCGTCCGCCGAAGCCGGCCTCGTTGGTGAAATTCAGACGGAAGGTTCGATCGTCGATGACGGGGTGCGGCAGTTCGACACCCATCAAACTCCACGTGCCCGAGCTGATGTAGCACCAGTCGTCGCCCTGCGCGGGAACGGCGGCTACGGCCGAAGCGGTATCGTGCGCGGCGGTGGCATAGACCGGGACAGGGCCCAGCCCCGTGGACTGCGCGAGGTGTGGCAGCAGCGTGCCGAGTCGCTCGCCCGGCTCGATCAGTTCCGGCAGGATCTTCGCCGGAATTCCGAGGCGCTCAAGAAGATCAGTCGCGAAATGGCGCGTCTTCGGGTTGTAGAACTGCGAGGTGCTGGCAATGGTGACCTCGGCGCGCTGCACACCGGTCAGCCAGTAGCTGAGCAGATCGGGCATGAACAGGAGGCGCTCGGCGACGGTGAGGGCCGGGGCGTCCGCCAACCGCATGGCATACAACTGATAGAGCGAATTGAGCGCCATGATCTGGATGCCGGTGTAGTCGAAGACTTCGGAACGCGGCACCTCGGTGAAGAGGCGCTCGGGAATTCCGTTGGTGCGCTCGTCGCGGTAATGGCGGGGACAATCGACGAGTCCGCCGCCGGCGCCGAGGAGTCCGAAATCGACGCCCCAGGTATCCACGCCGATTCCGTCGGGGGCGAGTTGCCGCTTGCCGGCCACGCAAAGCCCTTCGACGATTTCGTGGAACAGGCGAAACGCATCCCAATAGAGACCGGAAGGAAGCTGCACCGGCTGATTCGGGAAGCGATGCAGTTCGTCCAGCGAAAGGCGGCCGGCGGACAGACTGCCGAGCATGACGCGGCCGGTTTCCGCCCCCAAATCGACCGCAAGATAGTTGGACATGGTGACCCGCCATTGTATGGCCGCGGCGGGGTGCGACACAAGAGATGAGAATACGCTAGAATTTAACGTTAACGGGTATTACATGTCTGACCAAATTTATCTGATCGCGAACGGCGACCTTCGTTTGTCGGCCAATCGCAACTGCTGGGCCGCGCAGCAGAAAACCGAAGAAGCCATCATGGCGGCGATTCGCAGTGAAGGGCGGCAGATTCAGCGCGCGCACTCCTATGACGCCGAAAAGCAGCACGGCTTCATCGACAGCCAGAAATGCGGCAATCGCGTGTTTCGCGACATCCCCGAAGATGCTCCGCTGGTGGTGTGCGAGGCGGTGTGGCAATACAGCCATCACGTGCTTCCGGGGCTGGTGGGACACAAAGGCCCGATTCTTACGGTGGCCAACTGGAGCGGGCAGTGGCCGGGCCTGGTCGGCATGATGAATTTGAACGGCTGCCTGACAAAGGCCGGCGTGAAGTACTCGACGTTATGGAGCGAGGATTTCACCGACGAGCAGTTTCTTACGGGACTGCGCCGGTGGCTCGGCGGCAAGTGCGTGGAACACGATCTGTCGCATGTGCGTCCGCTGGAAGGCTTTACGCTGCCGGCCGATGCCGAGGCGATGGGGCGGCAACTGGCGACGCAGCTTCGTCGCGAAAAGGCCATCATGGGCGTTTTCGACGAAGGCTGCATGGGCATGTACAACGCCATCATTCCGGATGAGAACCTAATGCCGATGGGCGTATTCAAGGAGCGGCTCAGCCAGAGCAGTCTTTACGCGGCGATGCGCAACGTGCCGGATTCCGAGGCGCAGGCGGTTCGCGACTGGCTCGACGCCAAGGGGATGCGATTCTGCACGGGCAAGAATCCGGAAACCGAACTGACGGACGACCAGATTCTGGAGCAGTGCAAGATGTACATCGCGGCGCTGCGGATCGCGGACGATTTCGGCTGCGACACGATCGGCATACAGTATCAACAGGGGTTGAAGGATCTGGCTCCGGCGTCCGATCTAGTGGAAGGGCTGCTGAATAACGTGGAGCGTCCGGCGGTGACGGCGGCGGGCAACTGCCGCGTGTTGTACGAAGGCAAGGCGCTGCCGCATTTCAACGAAGTGGACGAATGCGCGGGGTTGGACGGTCTGGTGACGAATCGCGTGTGGACCAGCCTGGGCTTCGATCCGGAGACGACCCTGCACGATGTGCGCTATGGGGAAGAGTACGGCGGCGAGTTCGTGTGGGTGTTCGAGATTTCGGGGTCGGTGCCGCCGAAGCATCTGATCGGCGAGTACGCCGGGGCGGTGAGCGAGCGGCAGCCGCCCATGTATTTCAGGCTCGGCGGCGGGACGATCAAGGGGATCAGCAAGCCGGGCGAGATCGTCTGGAGCCGCATCTATGTGGAGGGCGGCGGACTGCATGCCGACATCGGGCGGGCGAAAGTGGTCGAGCTGCCGATGGAGGAGACGGAACGCCGGTGGCGCATTACGACGCCGCAATGGCCGGTGATGCACGCGGTCATGTATGGCGTTTCGCGCGATCAGTTGATGGCGAAGCATAAGGCCAATCACATCCAGGTGGCTTATGGTCCGGATGCCGAGGGGGCAAATCGCGCGCTGGCGGCGAAAGCGGCGATGTTCCGGGAGATGGGAATGCAGGTGAATATCTGCGGGACGGAGCACGGACTGTAGGGGCGGGGGCCAGTGGCCGGGGTTTAGCGGCACACGAGCGAGCGAAAGGCACCGGCGGCAAAGACCGCCGGCGTTACTCATATCTCAGGGCGCGGATGGGATCGATTCCGCTGGCGCGGCGGGCCGGGAAGATGCCGGCGCCGGCGGTGACGGCGACCAGGATCGCGAGCGCGGCGGCGGCAGTGCCGACGTCCGAAGACTTCACGCTGAACAGCTGCGAACTGACGTAGCGCGACAACCAGAACGCGACCGGGATACCGATGGCGAGGCCGGTTCCGAGCAGCACGAGCGCTTCGCGCATCACCATCCAGACCACTTCCGTGCGTTGCGCGCCGAGGGCCATGCGGAGTCCGATCTCGCGGGTGCGGCGCGCGACTACGAAGGCCATGACGCCGTACAATCCGAGCGCCGCCAGGAGTGTCGCGAGGATGCCGAAGGCGCCGGAAAGCAGCGCGATCAGGCGCTCGGTGCTTAACGTATCGTCGAGCTGATGTTCCAAGGTCTTCATGGAATACACGGGCATGGACGCATCGAGGTCGCGGATTTTGCCGCGGAGGGCGGTGAACATGGTGGCCGAATCGGCAGTCGTGCGCACGTAAAACGAGACGCCGCCGGGGAAATCCGATTGGTCGAAGGGGACGAATACCTGGCGATGCACGCCTTCGCGAGGTCCTTCATACAACGAGTTCTCGACGACGCCGACGATCTCGATGCGGAGCTTGGTATCGGGACCGCCGCCGTATCCGATGTGGCGGCCGATGGCGCTGCGGCCCGGGAAATAATGCTCGGCGAAGGCGCGGTTGACGATTGCCGCCGTGGTCTTGGCGCCGCGATCGCGCTGGTCGAAGTCGCGGCCTTCGAGCAGCCTGATCCCCATCGCATTCCAATAGCCGGGCGAGATGGCATTCATGAACTGCTGAATGTCTTCGCCGTCCTTGGCGAGATGGCCTTCGACGCCCATGCTGGAATCCCACTCGCCGCCGGAGAGGATCGGCACCATGGCGAAGCCCGCGGCGTTGACTCCGGGGATCGCGCGGATGTTCTCCAGCGCCTGCGTGTAGAACGATTTCAGCCGTTCGACGGAGTAGCCGTTGAGCGCGGGATCGACCTGGAACGTGATCAAGTGGTCGATGTCCTTGAACCCGGAGTTGGTGGATTTCAGATTGGCGAGCGTGCGGGTGAAGAGTCCCGCGCCCACGAGCAACAGGAAACTGAAGGCGACTTGCGCGATCACGAGGCCTTTGCGCAGTTTCACCGCGGCGCCGGTCCCGCCCACGGAACTGACGACATCCTTCAGCGTGTTCCACAGATCGAGGCGCATGGACTGAAGCGCGGGAGCCATGCCAAACAGGAGGCCGGTGACGATCGCCAGCGCTGCGTTGAATGCAAGGATGCGCAGATCGGGGGTGGCGCGGAGCATCAGCGGGGCGCCGTCGGTCGGCAGAAGCGCGAGCAGTCCACGCACTATCACGATGGACAGCAGAAGTCCGGCAGCCCCGCCCGCGATCGAGAGCATCAGGCTTTCGATCATCAGTTGGGCCAGGAGTTGGGCTCGCGAGGCGCCCACGGCGAGGCGTACGGCGATCTCTTTCTGGCGGGCGACGGCGCGCGCGATTAGAAGGTTCGCCACGTTGAAGCAGGCGATCAGCAGCACGAGGCCGACCATGCACATCAGCACGATCAGCGCGACGGAATAGCTCTGGCGCAGTTGCGAATATCCGCTGGCGGCCGGCTCGATTTTGACCTTGCGGGCCAGGAAACGATCGCGCGAATAGGGCGAGGTGTCGCGCATTTCCTTCTGCTGAATTTCGTCGCGCAGAATCTGGGTGAGCAGCGGCTGCAGCGAGGCTTGCGCCGACTGCAGGGTGTAGCCTGGCTTGAGGCGGGCGAACATCTGGATCCACTGGCTGCGGCGATCGCCGATCGCGTCCCAGCCCGGCGTCATGAGCGGCTTCATCTGGATGGGGACGCGGATCTGCGGCGCGTTGGCGGGATCGAGCCCCGTGAAGGCCAGTGCCGAGACGCCGACGATCGTCATGGGGTAGTTGTTGACGACGATTTTCTGACCCACCACCGAGGGATCGGAAGCAAAGCGCGTCGCCCAGTATTGATAGCCGAGAACGACCGAGGGATGGCCTTCGTAGATGCGGTCGTCCTGCTCGGGGGAGAAGACACGCCCGATGGCGGGCTGGACTCCGAGTGCCTGAAAATAATTACCCGAAACCAGCTCGGCCTGGACGCGCTCCGTCTGACCGTTGAATGAGATCGAGAGGGGCGTCGCGAAGCGGCAGAAGACGTAGGAGAAGGCCGGCGCCTGGCGCTGGTAATCCTGATACATGGGGTAGGAGGATGCGCGCGAGCCGCGATTGTTGCCCATGTGCGGTCCGGTGCTCCAGATCATGACCAGTTGCTGCGGGTTCTTGACGGGCAGCATGCGCAGAATCAGTTGGTCGAGCAGCGTGAAAATCGCGGTGTTGGCGCCGATCCCCAAGGCCAGGGACGCGACGGCGATAAACGTGAACAGGGGGCTGCGCCGCAGGTTGCGCAGGGCAAAGCGGAAATCGGACAGAATTCGGCCCATTGCTTATTAATACGCCGGGCCGCGGAAAAAGTTTGCCCGATATACTGGTCTGCCATGGGCGATCTGCGCTATGCAGTGCGAATGTTGCTGCGGAGTCCGGGGTTTACGCTGGCAGTGGCGGGCCTGTTGGCGCTGGGGATCGGCGCGAATACGGCCATTTTCAGCGCCATGAGCGCCCTGTTGCTGCGGCCGTTGCCTGTGCGGCATCCGGAGAATTTGATCCGGCTGGTGCAGGCCGTGCCCCGGCTGGGCACCTTCAGCAGCTTCGACCATTCGCATGGCAGTGGGTGCGCGGCCGTCCGATATCGGCGGCATGATTGGACGACAGTCGCTGATGCTGGTGGCTGCGGGCGTGATCGCGGGGTTGTTGGCGGCTTGGCGGGTGGCTCCGGTGATCCGGTCGCTGCTGTACGGAGTGACGCCTGGCGACGGAGTGTCGTTGGTGGGGGCGGCGTTGTTCGTCGTGGTGGTCGCGGCGGCGGCGACGGCGATTCCGGTGGGACGGGCGACGCGGGTCGAGCCCGCGTCTGCGTTGCGGGAGTAGGTTACTTGTTTGCGGTTTTCGCTTTCGCGCCGCGGGCGGTGATTTGTTTCAGGAAGTCGACTTCTTCGGGTTTGTGCGGCACACCGTCGTCGTGGAAGATGTCGTGGAACCAGACCTCGGGCGGGCCGCCGGTGTATGGGTGCTGCCAGGAATCCCAGGGCAGATTCGTCTGCGTCTTGCCGGTCACGAGTCCCCAATTGTAAGCCGCGACGTTGTACTTCTTGGCGATCGGCAGGATCGACTCGAACGTGCTGCCGCGCGGGCGGGCCATGTACTCGGTGCACAGAATCGGCCGCTTGTAGGTTTGCAACTGGTGAATCCGCTTCTCAAATTCGTCGGCCTTATCGTAACTGTGGAAAGTGATCAGGTCGGAGTTCTGCAACTGGATGCGCTGGATGGGAGTCAGTTTCGACAGGTCCGACCAATCGGCGCCGTCCCACACTCCGCTGGTGAGCGGCTGCGTCGGCATGCCGGCGCGCGCATAGTCGAACACCTTGGACAACATGACTTCGACCAGCTCTTTCTTGTTCTTCAATTCCAGAGTGCCGTACGAGTTGGTGTTCATGTTGTCCGGCTCGTTCCAGACGTCCCAGGCGAGAATGCGCTTGTCGTTGGCGTAATCGTGCAGCAGGTCCTGGATGTAGGCCATCAGGCGTCCGAACTGCTTCGGGTCCTGCAGCGCCGGGGCTCCCGGACTCTGCACCCAGCGGGAGTTGTGGATTCCCGGACGCGGCGCGCGCTGCGAGCCCAGTTCGGGGAACGGGTCCCAGCAGGAATCGAATAGCACCAGGATGGGGCGGATCTTGTGCTTGTCGGCGATCTTCAGGAACGCGCTGAGGCGGCGCTCGAAGCCTGCCTGGTCCTTCCACAACAGGTCGTGCAGGAAGACGCGGACGGTGTTCATCCCCAGATCCTGCGCCCAGCCCAGTTCGCGATCGATGGTAACGGGGTCGAAGGTTTCCGCCTGCCACATCTCCAATTGATTTTCGGCCGTCGACGGGATGAAGTTAGCGCCCACGAGCCAGGGCTGTTTCGCGTACCATTCGTTGGCTTCCGCCTCCGTCCAGTGATGCGGCTGGGCAAACGCCGCCGCGGCCAGCATCAGAAGGACGGCAAATCTAAGGAGTTTCATGTTGGTATGAGGGCGAACCTTAATTTTACATGCCCCGCGGCACCAGCACAAAACGCTCGATTGCCACCTTGGCGCTCTTATCGGTGCGGCCGCTGATGCGCTGATAGATCACTCTGAACTCGTTGATGGTGCGGCCGGCCATATCGGGCGGAACGGAAAAGTCGAGCGTCTCGGTGACCGGCTTGACCGTGTTGCGGCTCAGATCGGGCACGGACGCCACCAACGCCTTGCCCAGGCTGGTTTCACTGCGTCCGAAGTCGTGATTGACGAGGATCAATTCCATCGTGACGGTGCCCGGGTAGCGGTCGGCATTGGAGATCCCGAGCTGTATTTTGGCGCAACAACTGAGGTCGATATTCTGTTCGAGCTTCTGATGCGCCTCCATTTGCATGGGCCAGTGGTCGGTGGTACTGAACGAAAGATTTGCCGGACTGCCGCGCTGAAAGAAGGAATTTCGGGGCGGCCGCGAGAGCTGGAAGCGGAACATCCAGTATTCGCCGCCGAACGGAATCACGTAGGGATGTTTCGTGCCGGCGAATTTTCCGCCGATCACCGGCATGGGCTCGATGAGCACGGTCACGGGCTTCACTTCGGGCCACAGGATCACGCCGGGGAATCCGCCGGCGACGTCGGCTGCGGTGACGACCGGCATGTCGGGCTTGTCGGGCGGCTTGTTAGGCGTGTTGGCGGGCGCCGTGATCCCCTTCTTGCCGTCGTCGCCCGGTTGGGGAATGCCCTTGGACGCTTTGGCGCTGTCGCCGTGATGCATGAGGCCGAGCGGATCTTCGCCGTTGCCGGTGCCGAGACCTGCACCGTCGCCCGCGCCACCCGCGAGTCCCACAAGAGTGATGCTGCCGGCGAGCAGGACGGTGAACAGCAGTCCGATGATGGTCCGCGGCAAGGAGGGCGGACTGGCTTGGTCCCAGGCTCCGGCGGAAATGCCGAAGACGGTCAGCAGAGCCGCGCCCAAGGCGAAGAGTGCGGCGGCGAGCAGCGAGTGGCGCATCAACTCGGCAGCTCCG
>Ga0105240_10001207_pt1 | contig 45060 bp, 44 predicted proteins | sample KBSC54metaG_FD_80426 | JGI IMG/M metagenome (GOLD analysis project Ga0105240, IMG submission 80426) | Corn rhizosphere microbial communities from Kellogg Biological Station, Michigan, USA - KBS C5-4 metaG | ecosystem: Host-associated > Plants > Roots > Rhizosphere > Soil | place: Michigan, USA... | reverse complement strand
CGTGTTCGCTTCCTCGAACAGGTGCGGGTTGTACTCGTTCGCGGCCCCCACCGCGAACAGCAGCGGCGCCGTCTCGCCCGCGGCCCGCGCCACCGCCAGCAGCGAACCGGACACGATGCCGGGCAGCGCCGCCGGCAGCACCACGGTGGTGATGGTGCGGCTCTTCGTGGTGCCCAGCGCGTACGACGCCTCGCGCAGGTGACCAGGCACCAGGCGCAGCATCTGCTCGGTCGCGCCGATCACGACCGGCAACATCAGGCAGGCCAGCGCCAGGGCGCCGCCGAAGGCCGAATAACCGAAGTGCAACGTCCACACGATGTAGATGAACAGGCCCATCACGATCGAGGGCACGCCGCTCATGACGGTGGACATGAAGCGGACCAGCCGGGAGAAGTTGTTCTTGCCGCCGTACTCGTGCAGGTAGACGGCGCCCAGCACGCCCAGCGGCACCGCGATGCAGGTGGCCGCGCCCGTCACCATCAGGGTGCCCATGATGGCTGGACCCATGCCCCCTCCCGGGCGGCGGGCGATGTTGGGGATGTCCTTGACGAAGAAGCTTGGGAAGTCGTGGAACGCCACGGAGGCGCCGCGGGTCAGCACCGCCCAGATGACCGCGATCAGCGGCGCCGCGATGGCGACCACCGAGGCGATCATCAACGACGTCATGAGCCCGCTCTTCACCGATCGCCAGCTCTGCTTGGCGGTCAGATCGGGCGGCGCGACCGCTGCTTCTGTTTCCTGCGCGAGTTCCATCACGGCACCATTCACAGCCCCTGGGCCCGCCTCATCGACCGCTGCACGATGGCCGTGGCGATCAGGTTGACGACGATGGTGATCACGAACAGCGTGACCGCCAGGGCGATCAGCGCCGACTTGTGCAGCGTGTCCGCCTCGCCCCACTCGTTGGCGATGACGGCGGGCATCGAGTTGCCCGGCGCCAGCGCGTGCAGCGTCAACTGGCCCAGCGCCGACCCGATGACCAGCGCGGCCGCGATCGTCTCGCCCATGGCCCGTCCCAGCCCCAGCATCACCGCGCCCACCAGGCCGCCCGCGCTGTGAGGGATCACGGCCGCCCCGATCATCTCCCAGCGGGTGCAGCCCAGCGCCAGCGCCCCCTCCTTGTCACCGGGGGGCGTCGTCTCGATCACCTCGCGCGACAGCGATGTGATGATGGGGATGATCATGATGGCCAGGATGATCCCGGCGGTCAGGAACGATCGCCCCAGCCCGAAGTGCTGCGACAGCACCAGCACGCCCCACAGCCCGAACACCACCGAGGGAACGCCGGCCAGCAGATCGATCAGGTACACCATCGGCTTCCTGATGGCCGGCGGCGCCACCTGGGTCATGAACAGCGCCATGCCCAGGCTGATCGGCACGGCGATCACCAGCGCGATCAACGCGGTGAACGCCGTGCCCCAGATGAACGGCAGAGCGCCGAAGAGCGCGTCAGGGGGAGACCAGCGCGTGGTGGTAAAGAACTTCAACCCCATCTCATGGAACACCGGCAGCGACCGCCCCGTGATGGTGACGGCGATCAGGCCCAGGATGAGGAGCACCAGCGCGGCCGCGCCGGCCGCGGACCAGCGAAAGGCCCGGTCCAGGTAGGCCTTGTTTCCCCGCAGATCGAGCTCTTGCATGAACTACTTGACCTGGATCTTCTCGAGCTGCTTCACCGCCTTGTCCTCCAGGCTCTTCGGCAGCGGCGCGTAGTCGATCTCGCTCAGCAGCTTCTGGCCATCCTTGACCAGGAACTTCAGGTACGCCTTCAGCGCGTCGGCCTTCGCCTTGTCGGTCTGCTTGGCGTAGACGATGACCCAGGTCTGGCAGGTGATGGGGTAGGACTTGTCGCCCTTGGCGTTCAGCGCGCTGAACAGCAGGTTCGGCTTCACCTCGATGCCGTCGCCGGCGGCGGACGCCGCCGCCGTGGTCGGCTCGACGAACTTGCCGGCCTGATTCTTCACGCTGGCGAACTTCAGGCCCGACGCCTTCGCGTCCGACAGATCGACGTAGCCGATGGCGCCCTTCGTCGACTTCACGATCTGGGCGACGCCGCCATTGCCCTGGCCGGCCTGCGTGTCCGACGGCCACTCGACCGTGGAGCCGCTCTTCAGCTTCCACACGCCCTTGGCGGCGTTGTTCAGGTACTCCGTGAAGTTCTGGGTGGTGCCCGAGCCGTCGGCGCGGTGGGCGACCACGATGTCCTCGTCGGGCAGCTTCGCGCCGGCATTCTCGGCGGCGATCGCCTTGTCGTTCCACTTCTTGATGTCGCGCTGGAAGATCTTCGCGACGGTCTCGGGCGACAGGTTCAGCTTGTCGACACCGGTGACGTTGAAGCTGACCGTGATGGGCCCCAGCAGGATGGGAAAGTACAGCACCTCGCCGCCCTTGATCTTCGCCACGTCGGCTTCCTTGTAGGGCGAGTCGGAGCCCGCGAAGTCGACCACCATGTCGGCCAGATCCTGGCGGCCCTTGCCGCTGCCGCCGCCGCCGTAGTTGATCGTCAGCTCCTTGTGCGCCTTCTTGAACTCCTCGATGGCGACCTCCTGATAGGGCTTCGACAGGGTCGAACCACTGCCGTTCAGCGTCGTGCCGGCGGCGGACGCGAGGCGTGGGGCGGTCAGGCTGAGGCCAACGACCGCCAGTGCCCAGGTCAGAATCGAACTCTTCGACATTTGTACTTTCTCCTTGTAGGTGCGGGTCACAAGCTTTTGCGGAGGTCCGTCCTGGTCGCTTCAGCAGCGGCTCTTCGGTTCGACCGTTGCTTCAGCCGGACCCGAATGCGGCCAATCCGGACCGGCACCCACCGTAGGCTACTTGTGTGACGGGAGTGGTGAGATCTCGGTGCAATTTGTGACGGATGTGAAACGAATGCTCTCCGATCAGGTGACGACGCGATGCCTGACGTCCGTCGCCTCGACCATGAAGATGACCTCCTCGGCCAGATTCTTGACGTGGTCTCCGACGCGCTCGAGGTAGCGGCACACCGAGCTGAGCGGCAAGACGCGGGTGACGGTGGCGGGATCGGCCGCCACGTGGGCCATGAACTGCGCGAACAGCGTGGCGTTCAGGCGATCGATCTCCACGTCGGCGCGGATGACCGCGGCGGCCTGCTCGGCGTCGCCGCGCACGAAGCTGTCGATCGCGACGTACAGGTTCTTCTGCACCATGCCGGCCAGCTTGCTCAGGTCGCCGCGCGCCTCCAGCAGGGGCAGCCGGTTCAGCTCCAGCGCGCGCTTGGCGATGCCGACCGCCAGGTCACCGATGCGCTCCACGTCCACCACGAACTTCAGCGACATCGTGACGAACCGCAGGTCCGACGCCACCGGGTGGCGCGTGGCCAGGATGTGCATCGCCATGCGGTCGATCTCGTTCTCGTCGTTGTCGATGGCGGCGTCGTTCGAGATCACCTGGCGGGCTAGATCGTCGTTCTGGTCGCTCAGCGCCTGCATGGCCATGGCGATCTGGGCCGAGGCGCGCTCGGCCATCGCCGAGAGACGAGCACGGAGGATCTTCAGATCCTGATCGAACTCCTTGCTCGTGTGCTGCAACATCGCGCGCACTGTAGCACGCAGATTTTCGGTGTCCGGCCGTTCCCGTGACGCGTTCCCGAGATCGCGCGACGGTCCGCGCGACCGTCACACGAATGTCACAAATCGGCCATCATGATGTAACGGCTGTTGGCGGGAGGGCGGTTGCTGTTCAGAATCGGTGCATGTCCTCACAGCAGCCTCCCCCTCCCTCCGATACAGACACGGCGGTCCGGAAGATCAGCTCGCGCGAGTTCGCCACCGCCGTCGTCGAGCGTTCCAAGACGGTGCCCGTGGTGGTCGACTTCTGGGCGCCGTGGTGCGGCCCCTGTCGCGTGCTCGGGCCGATGCTGGAGCGCGAGGTAGCCGCGCTGGGTGGCAAGGTCGAGATGGTGAAGATCGACACCGACCAGAACCCGGAGCTCTCCGCGGCGTTCCAGCTGCAGGGAATCCCGGCGGTGAAGGCCTTCGTGGACGGGCGCGTGGCGGACGAGTTCGTGGGCGCGCAGAGCCTGGAGACGGTGCGCGCCTTTCTCCAGCGGCTGGTTCCCTCGGAGGCGAGCGTGAAGCTGGGGCAGGCGCGCGCCGCTCTGGCCGAGAAACGGTCCGACGACGCCGCCGGCTTGCTGCGCGACGTCCTCGACGATCGCCAGCTGGGCGACGAGGCCGCGTGGGAGCTGGCCCGGCTCGAGATCGCGCGCGGGCGCGCTGGCGAGGCGGGCCCCCTGCTCGACCGCCTGGAGCAGGGGCCGCTGGCGGAGCGGGCCGTGGTCCTTCGCCGCCTGGCCGGGTTCGCGGCGGAGGCCGCGGCGTTCGGGGGGGTGGACAAGGCGCGCGCGGCGCTGGCCGCCGACGACAAGAACTGGCAGGCGCGCTACGCGCTCGCCTGCGCGCTGGCGGTGGCGGGCGACTACGGCGCGGCGCTGGAGGAGCTGCTGACGATCGTGGCCCGGCAGCGCAAGTTCCGGGACGACGCGGCCCGCCTGGCCATGCTGGCGCTGTTCGAGCACCTCGGCTCCGAGAACGAGCTGGTCCAGCACTATCGCCGGCAATTGCAGATCGTGACGTGAGGCGCGGCGGCCGGCCGTTTGAACCGGCGCGCCTTGCCTGAGACGATGAGCAGATGACGTCCCTGACGCGCGGCCGCTTCCCGACGCTCCTGGTCTTCGCTCTCGGGGGAGCGATGGCGCTGAGCGGGTGCGGCAGCGGGGGCGAGTCGCCCGCCGACGCAGGCGGTTCTGGCGGCGCCGGCACTGGCGGCAGCGGCAGCGGCGGCGCCGCGACGGGTGGCACTTCCGCAGTCTCGTCCGGGGGGACTCACGGCAGCGGGGGCACGACCACGGGCAGCGGCGGCATCAACGGCAGCGGCGGCATCAGCAGCAGCGGCGGCGTCAGCGGCGGCGGTGGCCTGGTCGGCACAGGGGGAACCGTCGGCAGCGGGGGCGTCGGCTCGGGGGGAGCGACCGGCAGCGGTGGGCCATCGAGCAGCGGCGGAACCCGGGGCAGCGGCGGCATCGCCGGCCCCGGCGGAGCGCCCGGCTCCGGCGGAGCGACGGGCGGTGGGGGCGGCGGCGGCACGGGCGGCGCCAGCGACGGTGGCATCGTCGCCGCCGGGGTGCGCTGGTTCGGGCGGGTCGATCTGACGACCGACCCGCAGCACCCCCGCTTCGCCTGGTCGGGCACGGGCTTCGTCGCGAGGTTCAACGGAACGTCGCTGTCGGCCAGCCTGAACGACGGCGCCAGCGCCACGCTGTTCAAGGCCGTCGTCGACGGGGTCCCCCAGCCGGTCTTCACCGCCAGCGCGGGACAGTCCACCTACATGCTGGCCAGCGGCCTGAGCGCCGGCGTCCACACCGTCGAGCTGTACCGGCAGACCGAGGGGGCGCAGGGCAACTCGCAGCTGATGGGGTTGACCGTCGGGGGCGGCGGCGCGCTGATGGCGCCCCCCGGGCCCTCCGGCAAGCTGATCGAGGTCATCGGCGATTCAATCACCTGCGGATACGGCACCCTGGGAAAGCTGGGCGACAACGACTGCTATCCCACCGAGAGTCACTGGGACACCTACGCCGCCGTGGCCGCGCGGTCGCTGGGCGCCGAGCTGAGCACGATCGCGACGTCGGGACAGGGCGCCTACCGCAACTACGGCGGCGACATGATGAACACGATGCCCATGGTCTACGGCCGCACGCTGACGGGCAGCGCGACGCCCGCCTGGAACTTCTCCGTCGCCCCGCAGGCCGTGGTCATCAACCTGGGAACGAACGACATCAGCAACAACAAAGGGGATCCGGGGATGCCCTTCCGCGACGCCTATCTGGGGCTGACGCAGGCCGTGCGCATGAAGAATCCGAACGCGCTGATCGTCTGCATCATCGGTCCCCTGCTGAGCGGCAGCGATCTGGACACCATCCGCGGTCACATCAGCGCCGTCGTCGCCGCCCGGCAAGCGGCCGGTGACACCAACATCGAGTTCTTCGACAAGATCCAGCCGCAGACCTCCGACAAGGCGGCCTGCCAGTACCACCCCAACCCCACCGAGAACCAGATCATGGCCGACCTGCTGGCGGGCGAGCTGAAGACCCGTCTTCACTGGTGACGAGATGCCGGCGCGCCTGCTGCCCGTCATACCGCCCGAGCTGGTCGTCCACGACGAGGAAGAGGATTGCTCTTACCTGCCGGGACGACGCGCCCGGCGGCCCCTGCGCCTGCCCGCCCGCCAGCTGACGCCGGCCGAGCTGGATCAGCGCCTGGCGGCGGGCGACCGGCGCGCCGGCTGGATGCTGTACAACCAGCAGTGCCCCTCGTGCGCCGCCTGCGAGGCGCTGCGGGTCGACGTGGCGGCGTTCGTCCCGTCGCGATCGCAACGCCGGGCGCAAGCGAAGGGCGACGCCGCGGTCACCGTCTCGGTGGGGCGGATCGAGGTGGACGGCGAACGCCTCGCGCTCTACCGCGCGCACCAGAGCGGCCGGAACCTGGATCAGGACGGCCGTCCCCCCATCGAGTCCGCCGAATACGAGAGCTACTTCGCGTCGAGCTGCGCCGACGGCTTCGAGGTCCGCTACACCGTCGCCGATAAGCTGGCGGGCGTCGCCATCGTCGACCGCGGCGAACGCGCGCTGTCGGCCGTCTACACGTTCTGGGATCCCGCGCACGCCGCGCTGTCGCTGGGCACGTACTCGATCCTCACGCAGGTGGTGCTGGCGCGCAGGATGGGCCTGGAATGGCTCTACCTGGGGCTGGCCATCCGCGAGAACCACTCCATGGCCTACAAGGTGGCCTTCATGCCGCACGAGCGCCGCATCGGTGGCGTGTGGCAACGCTTCGCGCGCGGCTGAAGCGACCGCGCCGCCGCTGGCGCGGGAGTCGCGCCACCGGCGGAACGAGCGCCGCCGGTCACTTCTTCATCATCGGGTTGGGCTGCAGCAGGCTGTTGCGGTTGCGCTCGGTGTCGAGGAAGGAAACGTACAGCCCCACCTCGGGGATCTGCACCGGCTGGCCCAGCACCTCGCCGCCTGCCTCGCGCACGGCACGCATCGCCGTCTCCAGGTTGTCGACGCCGATGACGATGGACGGATACTGCGCGGGCATGTCGGCCTTCTTCTGGTAAAGGCCCCCGTTGATCGAGCCGCGCGGCGCGTCCGGCCGCACGTCCTTGGTCGCCGTGGTCACGACGACGTAGTTGCCCATCTCGGGGCCGTACTGCTGGGTCTGCCACCCGAAGGCGGCCCGGTAGAAGACGGCGGCGCGTTCGGCGTTCTCGTAGGGGATCTCGAAGTGGACGACGGGGTTCATGGGCTTCTCCTTTTTCTCGATGCGGCGATTGGTGACGTGCGTTGTGGCTTCGATCGCTTCGACCTCGACGGCGGCGGGGCCGCGAACAGCAGCTCGAGGTAGCGCTCGAGGTGCTCGACCGATTCGATGGCGATCCGGGCGTCGCCGCGCGCCTTGGCCAGGATGAAGGCCCCCTGCAGGACGCACTGGGTGTGCGCGGCCAGGCTCTCGGCCGTGACGTCGCCCGACCCGCCCTGCGCGCGCAGGGCCGCCGCGAAGTCCTCGACCAGGCCACCGGCGTGTCCGAAGATGCTTTCCGCGCAGGCGGCGCGGAGCGCGGGATGCGAGGCGTACGCCTCCTGCACCATCGTGCCCGCCAGGCAGGTGAACTGGGACACGTCCCCCCGTAGCAGCGACTTGCGCAGCGCCAGGTAGGCCCGCACGCGCCCCAGCCCGTCCGGCGCCTGGCGATAGGCCTCCGCCTGAAACAGGGCGCTCGCGTAGCGCGTCCAGTGTTCGGCGGCCGCCACGCCCAGCGCGTCCTTGCTGTCGAAGTGGTGGAAGAAGCCGCCCTTGGTCACCCCCGCCCGCGCGCACAGCTCGTCGACCGTGGTGGCGGCGAAGCCGCGCTCGCGGATGAGGGACAGCGAGGCGTCGAGCAGCTTCTCTTTCGCGCTGGGAGCTGGCACGACCGGCTACATACCAACTGGTCGGTACGGCGTCAATCGAACGACGGGCGACCGCCATCGCGCGCGGCCTGCCCGTCGGGGCCCCTTGCCTCGCCTGCCGTTCGTCCCCACATACAGCCGGGGCAGACATGGCGAAGCCGACGAATGAATGGGTGGTGCGTCCTCACGGCCCCGTGCAGAAGCTGACCGAGAACCTGTGGCGCGTGGAGGGCTCGCTGCCCGGCATGTCTATGCGCCGGAACATGGTCATCGCCCGCATGACCGACGGCCGTCTGGTGATCAACAGCGCGATCGCGCTGGAAGAGCCGTTGATGAAGGAGATCGAGGCCTGGGGGACGCCGGCCTTTCTGGTGATCCCCAACCGCTATCACCGCCTGGACCTGCCCGCGTTCAAGCACCGCTACCCCGAGCTGCTGGTGCTGGTCCCGCGCGGGGCCCGCAAGACCGTCGAGCGCGTGCAGCGCGCCGATGGAACGTTCGAGGATTTCCCGTCGAACGAGACAGTGGTCCTGTCCGCGCTGGACGGCATCGGAGACCAGGAGGGGGTGATGACGGTCGAGTCCGAGGACGGGCTGACCCTGGTCCTGGGCGACGTCGTCTTCAACATGGACATGAAGACCGATCTGCTGGGCCGGCTGTTCGTGACGCTGGTCGACTCCGCCCCCGGACCGCGCGTGCACCGGCTGTTCAAGCTGATGGTGGTCAAGGATCGGGCGCTGTTGCGCCGCCAGCTGGAGCAACTGGCCGAGACGCCGCGCCTGAAGCGGCTGATCGTGGCGCACGAGAAGCTGACCGTCGGTGGGCCCGAGTCGGCGGCGGTGCTGAGGCAAGCCGCCACGTACCTGGCGTGACGCGTTCGGGGCCGGCACGCGCCAGCGCCGAAGGGTCAGCCCCCCTGGCAGAAGCGGGCCAGGTTCTGGAGCGACGAGCGAAGCCCCGCGTCGTGATCCGCCTGGCTGATTCCGGCAGGAACATTCTCGGCCGTCACGGTCACGCGCGTCCCCGCCGGCGTGGGCTCGAACGACCACGTGATGATCATCTCGCCCGCCAGCGCGGCGTCCGCGGATTCGAACGCGACGGATTGCACGATGGTCCTCGCCGGCTCGAGCGCGACGAATCGGCCCGCGCTGACGTCCGTGCGGTCCGCGGTCTTGCCCACGCCGGCGGGAGCGGACGCGTCGTAGGTCAGCGCGATGCGATAGCGGCCACCCGGACGAAAGTCGTACTCCAGCGCGCGCCCGGTCATGCCGCCCGGCGGGAGCCACGCCATCAGCTTCTGGGGAGCGGAGAACGCCGCGTAGATCGCCTGCGGTGAGGCGGCGATCTCCATCGACGCGCGATCAGTACGGCCAGCCGTGCTCATCTGGTCAATCTGTACCGTCATCCGCGGTCTGAAAACGAGGCTGGACGTCATCGCGCCTAACGACAGCTGTTTCCGTCAGGGGCACGGACGGCGCGGCGATCCTCACGGGCAGGCGGGGGTGTCGGTGGGCGCCGTGCAGATCCCGTTCGTGCACGCGAGACCCAGCAAGCAGCTGCTCCCGTCACACGAATCGCCCACGCCGGGTTGAGCGACGCAGACGCCGGAGGTCGCGTCGCAGGTGGCGTACGTGACGCAGGCCGGCCCCGCGGCGCACGAGGCCCCGACGGCGGCGCGACGAACGCAGGTCTTGCTGGTCGCGTCGCACACATCGAGGAGCGAGTCACAGATCCCGACCGGGCAGCGCTCGCCTTCGGCGGGTGGTTTGCCGCACATGCCGGGCGTCGTGGACTCCGCGTCCGCGAGGCAGGCGGTGCCCGCGGCGCACTGATCACCGGCCAGGCAGGGCTGGCCGCTCGCGACGAAAGGCGTGCAGATCGCGTCGCTGTTCGGGCCCTGGTAGTGGCAGTACGTTCCGTCGACACAGACCGACCCGTTCGCCTGGCAACTGCCCCCCGCGACGATCTTGTCCTGGCAAGTGCCGGCGCAGCAGGTCTTCCCGTTACAACCCTCCAGGTCGCAGCTCTGCGAGACACACTCCGCGGCATCGAGGCAGGCGCCTCCATTCGGAACCGTCCCCGCGAACACCTGGGCGCACGTGCGCACGAGCGCGGGGATGTCCGCCTGCCCCGAGAAGCTGCAGGCGAGCTTGTCGTATCCGGCGAGACATCGCGCCGCTGCCTGGCCATCGTAGATGGTCTTGCCTGTGGTCACGTCGGCGTAGACCTGCAGCCCCGCGGTGGAGCCTCGTTCACAGGTTGCCTCGTCGGGGAACGAGCCACAGCGAGCCAGATAGCCGCAGACCGCGGCGCCGGCCCTGGCCCTCAGATCCGCGATCGGGATGGGGGTGACGGCGCCATCGCCCCCGCCACACCCCATCGTCAGCAATTCTGCGACCAGCAGCAGGCGTCCCAGCAACGGCAGCACGTTCTCCTCGGTTCGTCGTCTGATCATGCCCGCCCGCCCCTGCAATCGAAAGGCCCGTCATTGCCCAGCGACAGCGGCGGCCCTTTCCAGACCCGGGTGTCAATTCGTCGACAGGTGGGCGGTTCGTCGACAGGTCGTGATGATGGCCAAGTCACGACGGCGCCGGCGACGAACCACGATCGTGGGGGGGCGCCGCCGTCAAGCGGCGTCGAACCACGCGGCGATGTCAGCGCCCGTCGGCGGGTCCGCGGGGGAGGACGGCTCGATGGCGAACAGGTGGCGACCGCGCGTCCGGCGGCGCAGGCAGAACAGGCCCGTGCTGATGGCGCGGATGCCGGCGCGATCGTAGTAGGCCATCCACCTGGCCATGCGCCGCGCGCGCTCGTCGCCGGAGAGCGGCCGTCCGGGCCCCGTCAACCAGCGGCTGGCGTACGCGTCGGCCGGTTCGCGTTCCAGTCGGATGATCAGCGCGTCGCAGCCGGCGGCGTGAACCCACCGGGCCAGCCGTGTCTCCTCGACGGTGCCGTCCTGGTCGTCGTCGCCGTGCGCCCACTGTCCCAGGTACTGCGCCACGCCGCCATCGACCAGGTGGCGCCCCGTGGCGCGCACCACCGAGGCGAGGAAGCCGTCGGCGGGCAGGCCGGCGTCGCGAAACACGAAGCGGGTCTCCGGCGAGATCACGAACGGCAGGTTCCCGGTGATCAGGTCGAACCTCCGGCGCCGCAGCGCCGAGAAGCGATCCGAGGGTGCGAACTGGACCTGTCCGATCCCGTTCAGGGCCGCGTTGAGCCGGCCGTATCGAAGGGCCCGCGCCGACACGTCCGTCGCGCAGACGGCGTCGGCGTGCGCCGCGAGCCGCAGCGCCAGGTAGCCGCCGCCGCAGCCGAGATCCAGCGCCCGCGCCACGGGCCGCCGCACCGTCATGCGATCGAGGAGGATGGTGGCGGTGTTCGGCCCTGCCGCGTGATCGCGACGTCGCGCGTCCGCCGCGCCGAGCTCGAGGTCGCCGGCGATGATCAGGCCGGCGTGCAGCCCCAGCTGGGCGCGCGGCTCCAGCGTGGCGGCGCGCGTCCTCACCAGGCCCAGGGCGCGCGCCCCGGAGAGGGCCGCCTGGCCGAGCGCCCGGCGAGCGGCGGCCAGGGGCACCGGCGCTTCGAGCAGAAACAACCGCGCCAGCAGCGCCCGATCGTCGCGCGTATCCCGCGCGCGCCAGAGCCACAGGCACCGCTGCTCGTCGGCCGACAGGCGCGCGTCGGGCGCGCCCAGCAGCTGCTGCAGGTTCGCCTGGTCGTACCCGGCCCGCGCGAGCGCGCGACGTAATTCGGCGGCCTGCCTGACGGCGCGGATCACAGTTTCTTCGGAAGGCACGCTCGAAAGACCGGACATCGCGGGCATCGTAGCGCCGATCACCTTGCCCGAGTTCCTGCCGGGCCCCGGGCGGCCCACCGGGTCGATTTCCATTAACAGGACGGGGCCTGGAGGCAGTACTGGTGATGGGCACCTTCTCCCCTGGGATTGGGCACCGCAGGAACGCGACGGGCAGCACCGGTCTTCTTCATGGCGGCGCGTTCCTCTTCCTTCTGGGGCCGGCGCTTGGCCTGGCAATCGCTGGGTGTTCCGCCGCGGGCGACGGGGGGAACCCGCCGGGGGGCAGCGGCGGCACCAGCAGTTCGGCAGGGACGGGAGGGCACACCGCCGGAAGTGGAGGCAGCACCAGCGGCACGGGTGGGACGACCGCCGGCACCGGCGGCACCACCGGGGGCACGGGCGGCACGGCCGCGGGCAGCGGCGGCAGCAGTATGACGTCGGGGACGGGCGGTACCGGAACGGGAGGCAAGGCCCCCGGCACCGGCGGGACTGCCGCCGGTGGACGCCCGGGGTCGGGGGGCAGCGCCCCGGGCTCCGGCGGCCGCGGCTCGGGGGGGACCGCCGGAACGGGGGCCGTCGGGTCGGGTGGGTCCGGCGCCTCGGGCGGAAAAGGGACCGGAGGCGCGGCGGCCGCTCCGGGCAGCGGCGGCCAGTCGAACGGCGGCAGCATGGGCAGCGGCACCTGCGGCGGCGGCACCGCGCAGTCGTCCGACCTGACGATCGACGAAACGAGCGTGCAGCAGCAGATCACCGGGTTCGGCGTGTCGTCGGCCTGGGCCGGCAGCTACTCGAACTCGTCCGACCCGGAGTATCTGTGGTCGACCACCACCGGCGCCGGCCTGAGCCTGCTGCGCATCCGCTACGGCGACGGCCTGGCGATCGCCCAGGGCGCCGTCAAGTACGGCGTCACGGTGTGGATGACGCCGTGGGGGACGGGGACCAACGGCTCGCCCGGTGGCAGCTACACCACGACCCAGACCGCCAACGGCTGCAGCAGCAGCGTTCCCGTGCTGACGGATCCGGCGAACTGGGCCAAGACGCTGGCCACCTACGTGACGAACGCGAAGTCGCAGGGCGTGCCGCTGTACGCGGTCTCGGCGGAGAACGAGCCGGACAGCTGCGGCATCAACCAGACGACGTCGTACTCGGCCGCGCAGCTGACCAGCTGGATCGGTGGCTACCTGGGGCCGGCCATGGCGCCGCTGGGCGTGAAGGTGATGGGCCCCGAGACCCAGAACGCCTGCGGATTCAAGACCTACTTCTCCTCGATTCAAGGCGACACGGCCGCCTGGGGCGCCGTCAACATCCTGGCCAGCCACGAGTACGGCTGCGGCACCCTGCCCTCCGAGCCCTCGATCGCCGCCGCGAACAAGGAGTACTGGGAGACCGAGGTCGACACCGGCGCCGCCAAGAACGACTCGCCGGGCGACGGCATCGCCAGCGCGCTGCTGACGGTGCAGACGATGCACAACGATCTGACGAAGGCGAACCTGAACGCCTGGCACTACTGGTGGATGTATTGCAGCAACAGCAGCGGATGCCTGTACGACACCGGCACGAAGGTGTGGACCAAGCGGCTGTGGGCCATGGGCAACTTCTCGCGGTTCGTGCGGCCCGGATGGAAGCGGGTGGCCACCTCGGGGACCGCGCCGTCGGGCGTGCTGGTCAGCGCTTACATCAATCCGGCCAATAACGCGCTGTCGATTGTGGCCATCAACTCGAACACCGCGGCGGCGAACTTGTCGTTCTACGTCTCGGGAAACGCCCCGTGCAGCCTGACCCCTTACGAGACCTCGGCGAGCAAGAACCTGGGGGCGGGGACGCCCGTCACGGTCGCGCAGTCCCGGGTGGCCGTCACCCTGTCCGCGCAGAGCGTGACCACGTTCGTCGGGACGCCATAGCTGACCTCTCCCCGCGGCGCGCGCCTTTCGCAGCGCATGGGACCTGCTGGCGACCGGAAACACGACGTCCGGCGCGACGCTGCGCCCGCGCGAGACCGGATGCCCTCCCGGGAAAGCGACCAGGCCTCCCGTGACCGGGCCGCACGCCGTGGCGGAGCCCGGTTTGGTCACAATTTCGGCCTGCTCGCGACAAGGATGTCCGTGGGGACCAAGCCCACGCCGGCCACGTGCTGGCCGTCCGGCTCGGCCGTCCATTCCATTCCAAAACGAGGTCCCAGATGAGCAAGGTCCGCCACACCCGCTTTCCGTCCCCGACAAGGGCATCCGCCGGTTCGATGACCAGGGTGAAGCATCGCGGGAGGCCTTCGCCGTCAGGAGCTGACGCGCACCTTCAAATCGCCACCGCTGTCGTCCTCGCGTGGGTCAGCCTGGCGGGCACCGCCGTCGCGAAGCCGTTCGAGGAGTATCTGAAACCGACCCCCATCGTTTCGCCGCTCAGCTCGGCGACCTGGGGCGTGGCGGGCGTGTTGCCGCGCGACCTGTCCAACGGGATCGAGAGCGCCAAGGGCGCGGGCGTTCATCCCGACTACTACTACTGGGACGGCCAGATCATCAGGGCGCAGGACGGCAAGTACCACATGTTCATGAGCACGTTCTCCGGAGACACGAATTTCGGAACGGGCTGGCTGAACTCCGACGCGTACCATGCCATCAGCCAGACCAACGTCCTTGGCCCCTACGTGCGACAAGACTACGTGTACACCAACAACGGTTCTCACAAGGGACACAACGTCTCCGCGGTCGAGCTGCCGGACGGCAGCTACGCGGTCGTCGTCAGCGAGATCGTTCCCCTCACGATCTACAAGTCGAGCTCTCTCGACGGTCCGTGGACCGGTTGCTCACCCACCAGCCAGATCGGTGCGTCCAACATCAGCCTCGTTCCGCGGCACGACGGCAAATACGAGATCGTGGAGCGCAACGGGACCATCGCCATCTCGGACACCCTGTGTGGAACGTACGTGAAGCAGAAGCCCACGGTCACGTATACCCAGAACGCCACCGACAGCATCTACCCGAAGCGCACCTCGATACCGGGCGTCTCCAATCCGAACTACACGTATCAAGAGGATCCGCACATCTGGCGCAGCGGGGGCGTCTATCACGTCATCTATTCGGGCTCTGGCGATCGGGTGGGCTGGCACGTCTATTCGGCGGACGGCCTCACGAATTGGAAGGACAACGGATACGCCTGGTCCCCGCGGGACTACCAGAAGATCTTCTGTTACGACGGAACCACCACCTGCACGCAATGGTACAAAATGGAGCGCCCCGGCGTGGTTCTGCAGGACGGCCACCCGACGCACATCACCTGGGCCGTGTCCGATGTCGACAAGGACAACCAGGTCCTGCCCGGCACCAATCACGGCACCAAGGTGGTCGTGGTGCCCTTCGACGGCGTGGCGTTCGATAACGACTTCGGTGTGGGTGGCGGCGGCGGGACGAGCGGCGGAACGGGTGGCGCCGGCGGCCGCGGGGGCGCGTCCGGAACGGGCGGGGCGGCGTCGGGCGGGGCGACGGGCAGCGGCGGGCTGACGGGCGCAGGCGGGCGAGGCGGGGCCGGCGGCAGAACGCAGACCGGCGGCAGCGGCGGCGCCACCGCCAGCGGTGGCTCCCCGGGCAGCGGCGGCGCGACAGGCAGCGGCGGCGCCACGCACACGGGCGGCGTGACCGGAGCCAGCGGCGGGACGACAGGTAGCGGGGGTGTGAGTCACAGCGGCGGCAGCACGGGCCTGCCGTCGACGGGCGGCACCAGCGGCACGGGCGGCAGCGTCGGCTCGGGGGGCGCTGACGCCCACGGCGGTGGCTCGGGAGGAGCGGGCACGCCCGATGGCAGCGCGGCGGGCGCCAGCGACGGCGGCAGCGGGTGCTCATGCAGCACGGCCGGTGGCGCAACGCCCGGCTGGGGCGCGTCCGTGACGCTGATCCTGGGCGCGGCGCTGTGGGGCAAGCGCCGCACGCGCCGGCGCAAATCCCCCTAGCGGCAATGCCGTTCACTAAGGCCGGCAACGTCGCGGGAGGGCAGCCGAATGGCATTGCCCCTAGCGGCAGATCCATCAGAGCCGCCCCAGGCCGACGGTGCTACGGCTCGTCGGCGACAAGGGCGGCCAGCTCGTCCAGAATCGAATCGAGCGTGGCGCGGTCGAGAAAGGCGTACCGAAGTTGAGGCTTGGGAGTGAGCCTGCCCCGTACCGAGGTTGAGGCTGCCCCGTACCGAGGTTGCCCCGCTGCCCCGTACCGAGGTTGAGGCTGCCCCGTACCGTGAGGCTGCCCCGTACCGGCTGCCCCGTACCGAGGTTGAGGCTTGGGGTGGCTGCCCCGTACCGGGCTGCCCCGTACCGAGGTTGGGCTGCCCCCTACCGGGGCTGCCCCGTACCGCGGTTGAGGCTTGGAACTGAGGTTGAGGCTTGGGCTGCCCCGTACCGAGGTTGAGGCTTGGAACTGAGGTTGAGGCTTGGGGAGGTTGAGGCTTGGGGCACCGACCGTGCCGCTGAATCCAATCGCGACGTCGCAGGAGAGACCGATCGTCGCTTGTATGTCGATTGAACGGCGTCCGATTACCGGACTAGAGATCCTCCGCGCCGTGAGGCTTGGGCTGCCCCGTACCGAGGTTGAGGCTTGGAACTGAGGTTGAGGCTTGGGGAGGTTGAGGCTTGGGGCACCGACGGTGCCGCTGAACCCAATCGCGACGTCGCAGGAGAGACCGATCGTCGCTTGTATGTCGATTGAACGGCGTCCGATTACCGGACTAGAGATCCTCCGCGCCGAGCGCGTCGAGGTCGTCCAGCAACGCTTCCAGAGTCGGTGAGTGAAGCGGCATGCCGTCGACCACCGCAACGAGACCGCCCGCATCGCATCGCTGGCAGCGGTTCAGGCAGTCCCTGACAAGGGGCGTGTGCTCACGCTCCCTCAGCGCGACGATCGCCGCCGCCGCCCCGCCGGCGACGCGCTCGATGGACTTCTTGCACAGCTGAACGTTCATGGTTCGCAGGCGTAGCGCGGCGTCAGGCGGGTTTCTTGTTGCAGTTGAACATCCACGGGATGCCGTACCCGTCGATCAGCATGCCGAACTTCGCGCCCCAGAAGGTGTCCTGAAGGGGCATGCTGACCTTGCCTCCCGCCGCCAGACCTTCGAACCGCCTGGCCATGTCAGCCTCGTCGTCGAAGTCCAGCGTCAGATGTACGTTGGTGCCGAGCGGCAGGGGATGCCCAGGCATGCTGTCGCTGATCATGATCACCCCCGCCCCGTCCAGGCGCAGCAAGGCGTGCATCACCCGATCCTTGTTCTCGGACGGCTGCTGGCCGCCCGGGATATCGCCGAACCGCTGCAGCGTCTCGACCTTGGCGCCCAGCACGCGCTGGTACAGCTCGATCGCCTTGCCAGCCGTACCATCGAAGTTCAGATAGGGATTCAACTGTTTGATCGCCATGGGCCGCATCTTGGCTGCGGCCGGCAGGACGCACAAGCCACGTGTACACCGATGAGGACATGGCTCGCGGGCGGCCTCGAAGCCCGCCCAATAAGGTGAGGTCGGCCCGTTCCGACCGCGCCGTGACTCATCGAGATCTCGGCGGAGTTGACGCCGGCGTCCCCGTAGCACGGGTCGCGCTTGCCGCGCGATCACAAGCAGGGCAGCCAACGACGAAAGATCGACGACAGACCACGACAGCCTGCAGGACCCCTCGGGGCGCGAACTGCCGCATCGGTGATCAGGCGTAGGTTCCGCCCGGGCCTTGCAAAGAGGTCCGGCGAAGGCCGCCGATAGTCGAGGGAAGGTTCATCACGGCAGGTTCCTTTCTGGCCGCGGCGGAGTCGCCGCTGCGTCGACCAGGTCGACCTCGGCGAAGGCAAAAGAAATCTGTCGAATCGTCGAACTTCGCCGGCGGCCGCGTGCCCGTCAGCCAACCGGGGTGCGCGTGCTGGCCGGCACCGGCTGACCGCCGTCGACCACCATCGAACCATCAGCAGCGATCGTCACGGCGAAGTGCTGCAGGGCCGTCCTTGCGGGGCCTCTGGTCACCGTTCCATTTCCGTCGAACGTCGACCCGTGACAGGAACAGCTGAGCCCCGCGGCAACCGTCGCCGCGCCGTCGTCCAGCAGGCACCCCTCGTGCGTGCACACGGCCGACATGCCGTAGACGCCGTTCGTGTCGCGAGCCACCACGACGTTCGACATGACGAGCATCTTTCCCACGCTCAGGGCCGAGACGTTCCCCACCGACACCGGTCCGGTGGGAGCCGACCCCGTCGCCTGACCGCAGGCGGGCAGCACGACCAGGGCCGAGACGGTGCCGGCCGACAGCCCGACCACCTTCAGCATCTCTCGCCGATCGATCCCCCCCCTCTCCAATCGGCCCGACCGGCGGCAGGTTTCGCACGCGACGTGATTGTCGTTACTGGGCATGAAGATCTCCTCCGATCCCAGGTGCCCCCTGCCCCCATCCAGCAGGCAGCGATGTCGCCGGCGCCACGCCGCAGGCCGCTCACTGCATCGCTACCCTCCGCATCGCTACCGTCCGACGTTACCCTCCGAAGTTACCCTCCGACGTTACGACAATCGCCGAATCGCCTCCTCGCCGAATCGCCCCCTAGTCGAATCGCCGTCGAATCGCCCCCTCCGACGTTGCTATCGGGGCGCTGATCTGTGTCCCCAGCCTTCCGAGGTTACGGTAACCGATGCAAAATGGATCAGGAGATTGACCGGCAGTCGGTCATGATGTCCCCGTGCTGCTGTCTCGGGACGAGGTCTCTCCGGTGGAGGTGCACGGGCTAGATGCGCCGTCCGAATTCTTTCTGACCTGCGATCACGCGGGACGGCTGATTCCGCGCGCCCTGGGATCGCTCGGCCTGTCGGCCGAACAGCTGACCCGTCACATCGCGTGGGACATCGGCGCCGCGGCGGTCGCCCGGCGGCTGGGCACGTTGCTGGGCGCCACCACCATATGCCAGCGCTATTCCCGTCTGGTCATCGACTGCAACCGCCCCCTGGATGCCGTCGACTCTATCGTGCTCGAGAGCGAACGGATCCCCATCCCGGGAAACCGCGGGCTGTCGCCCAACGATGCGGCGTCGCGCGCCCGCGAGGTCTTTCACCCCTACCACGACGAGATCCGGCGGGCGCTGGACGGGCGACAGGCCCGCGGCCGCCCCACCGTCCTGGTGACGGTGCACAGCTTCACCCCGTCGTTCCTCGGAGTGTCCCGCCCGTGGCACGCCGGCGTTCTCCACAACCGCGATTCCCGGCTGGCGGCTCCGCTGTTGCGGGCGTTGCGCGCCGAGGACGGTCTGGTCGTCGGCGACAACGAACCGTACGCCGCCGGTGAGCTGACCGACTACTCGCTGGTCCAGCACGGTGAACGGCGCGGCCTGCCCCACGTCGAGCTCGAAGTTCGCCAGGATCTGATCGCCGACGAGCGGGGGCAGGAAGCCTGGGCCGCCCGCCTCGCGCGGCTACTGCCACTCGCCGTCCAGGGGATGGCCGACCGACCACCACCAGGATGAGGAGCGAGATGCAAATTCACATCGGATACGAGATCCACTACGACCTTCCCCAGCCCACGCCCATGATCCTGACCCTCAACGTCCACTACAGCCGGGTGTCACAGCTGGTCCGCCCCGACCATCTGATGACGACGCCGGCCGTGCCGACGACTGGCTACCGCGACGGGTTCGGGAACTGGTGCACCCGCCTGGTCGCTCCGACGGGGCACTTCTGCGCCAGCACCGATACGATCATCAACGACAGCGGCGCGACCGATCCGGTGGTCCCGTCGGCGACGCAACATCTGGTGCAGGACCTACCCGAGGACACGCTGGTGTACCTGCTGGGCAGCCGATACTGCGAGACCGACAAGATGTCCCAGGTTGCGTGGGACATGTTCTCGGGCGCCCCCCTGGGATGGGCGCGTGTGCAGGCCGTGTGCGACTTCGTTCACAAGCACATCCAGTTCGGGTACCAGTTCGCCAGCCCCACGAAGACGGCCTACGAGGCGTTCAACGAGCGGCGGGGCGTGTGCCGCGACTTCGCGCACCTGGCCATTACCTTGTGCCGTTGCCTGAACATACCCGCGCGCTACTGCACCGGCTACCTGGGCGACATCGGCGTCCCGCGCGATCCCTCGCCGATGGACTTCGCGGGCTGGTTCGAGGCCTACCTGGGCGGGACCTGGTACACGTTCGACCCGCGCAACAATGTGCCGCGCACCGGGCGCGTGCTGATCGCGCGCGGTCGCGACGCCTCCGACGTTGCGATCAGCACGACGTTCGGGCCCAACACCTTGAAGAACTTCAAAGTGTGGACCGAAGAAGTGACGGTCTGACAGTCTGCGGGGAAGCAGCGTCGCGCTGACGGGCGCGCAGCTGCGCGGCTGATTCGAGGCCGAACTGCACGACGACGGGATCGCCGTCGTACAGTTCGCGCGTTCGGAGAACCTTCGCGGATTACGGACTACTTGGCGGCGTCGGCCTTGGCCTTGGCGGCGTCCTTGCGGGCGTCGACACCGGCCTTCTCCGCCTTGTTGCCGGACTTTTCCATCTGCTCGGCGGCGTCACCGCGCGCCTCGCCTTCTTTCTCGATGGCGTGGCCCTTCTTCTTCCGGGACTTGCCGGCCGCTTCCTGCGCCGGGTTCTTGTTCTTCTTGCCGGCGTCCTCTTCGGCCTTGCCTACCTTCTCCATCCTGGCGCCCTTCGCCTTCTCGGCGTCGGCGGCCTTCTCCTCGGCGTTGCCCTTCTTCTCCATCTTGTTACCTGCCGTCTCGGCGGGGCTGGGGGCCTCGGCGCGAGCGGCGGACGTGGAGAGAGCAACGGCGGCGAACAGCATTGCGGCGCGAATGAACGAACGAACCATCGGAACCTCCTCGGGGGCTAGTCTGTCTTGGGCCAACACGACCCATCAGGTGGGCGGCGCTGCACGAGGCGCGCCACCGCGCCGGACCGGGCGCAGCTGCGCTCTAGGACCGGCAAAGGCGTCACGAAAACGACACGGGCCGCTGCCGATGTCCGGTGTGGCGGACGGCCCGTCCGTGCCTAGGCGTTTCCGGGGGGCGTGTCTGACGAGTCACGCATCGCCTGATCGCCGGGGCGATCGACGTGTACCTTGTCGTCGACCGACGTTACCCATTTCAAGGGAATGTAGTGATGCTTTCCCGACTTGTCCTTCGCCAGCTTGATCGTGTCGGAGCCTTGCATGTGATCGACTACGGCGAACTGACCGTTCTCCGAACAGACCACCGGCGTGTGGGGCTTGATTTGAGAGGCAGAGACCATGGGTAACCTCCTGCGGTGGATGAGAGTTCGACACGGGCGGGTGCACCGCGCATGCCACGGATCAAGGTGGGCGGGGCGATCAGGCGCGAAGCTCCTCGGCTACACGCGATAGAACGGCGGCGGGCGCGTGGGTGATGATCTCCCCATGAGAGATGATCACGCGGTTCAGGCGGGGCAGGCGCGCCCACTCTTCGAGCTGCCTGGCCACCGCGGCCTTGTCCTTTACCTCGCGCATGCGAATGGGCGCGGGAATGTGGGGCTCTTGCCCCGTCATGCCGATCGTCTTGAACAGCCAGCCGATGAAGCCCGGGCGGTTTGCGAGATTGAAGATCAGATCGTTCAGCACCAGCGTGGTGCCGCTGTTCCGGTCGATGGTCAGGGCGCCTTCTAAATCGTCCGTCCCTGGGACGGTGGTGAAGCGCACGGACGGGTCGTTGAAATCGACGGTGGTGGTATCGACGTGGACCACCTCCTCCACCTTCTTGCGCGCGCCGGCGGGGGCGATGACCGTCAGCGCGGGATAGCGCTCCTTCCATATCTTCGCGTCCATGCGGTGGATGCTTCCTGGCACGATCAGGAATGCGGGGACGCCGAAGTCCTCGATGGCGCTCATTTCGTCCTCGTCCAGGGCTATGGCGCTGTAGATCGCCAAGCGTCCGTCGCGCAGGCGCACCAATGTCATCCGGCGGGGCACCTCACCCATCGGCGGCATGTGTAACAAACCAGTAACCGACAGCACGCCATCGTCCACGCGCTGAAGCTTCCCGTGAGGCAGCACGGTCCATTCCTCAAACGGCTTTGCCATACGCTCCCTCCTGCTCCTCGCGCGCAGCAAGACGTAAGCCACCCCCGCGAGCTCCCTCCGCGCAACAGAAGGCAGCCAGCGCGCCGCAGCCCCGCCGTAAACCCAACCTCGCGCTGCAAACGCAGCCTTTAAACGCAACCTGGGTAACCACGTCTCAGACACGCCTCAGGCGCACCTCGCTCAGGCGCAACCTCGGTAACCGGGAGCGCAGGCGCATGGCGCGGGCGCGCATGGCGCAGGCGCAACCTGGGTAGGAGTCTTCACGGTCAAGGTCAAAATGGCGCAGGCGCAACCTGGGTAGGAGTCTTCACGGGCGCAGGCGCAACCTGGGTAGGAGTCTTCACGGTCGAGGTCGCAGATGCAGCCTTGGTAACTACATGCTTAGGAGCAACCTCGGCAGGAATCTTCCGCGGCAGGGCCCTTCCGTTGCACGTGTGCAAGACCGAGCCGCCGACGCCGAGCCGCCGAGCACACCCTCTGCCCGGGCTCCAGTCGGGTTGTGGGATCTCAGAAGTGGTCAGCCCTGACGCATGTCAACGTAGACATCAGAGAAGGCAGAGCTTAGGGGAAAGAGCATGACTCCCGAATCGACAAGGGATCCCTCACTGGAACTCCTCTCTCAGCTCGTCGGCACATGGGACACAGAGGGCACTCATCCCGCGCTGCCCGGTGTCACTGTTCGAGGCTCCGTAACAGTTGAATGGCTGGAAGGCGGTCGATTCCTGCTTCACCGCGCACGCGTTGCTCATCCTGACTTTCCGGATTCGGCCTCCGTCATCGGGTTCACGGACGAGGACCGTGCGACCGATTCACCCCCGCCCGCCCGCGCCCGACAACTCAGCCTTCACTACTATGATTCACGTGGCGTATTCCGCGCGTTCTTGGCGAGCATCGACCAAGAAGCGTGGCGCTTCTGGCGTGACTCTCCAGGTTTTTCACAGCGCTTCACCGGCACATTTGCTGACGGTGGCAACGTCATCGTGGGTGTCGCCCAGTTGCGCCGGGACGATGTGAACTGGAAAGACGATCTGCGCATCACCTACCGGCGCGTTAAATAGAAACGTCATGGACGCGGGCGTACCACTGACTCAGACCCAATTTGGATTTCTGACCGCGAGGGCGGCGATCTTGGATAAGGAAGCGGGCAGCAGCCACACCGAGGTTCAGCCACGGCACGCAGAAACCGCACGTAGCAGCCGCACCGACGCAGCAACCGCACCGCAACGCAACCGGCGCACCCGGCAGCCGCCCGGGCAGCCGGCAACCGCCCAGCCGCCCAGCCGCCCCCAGCCGCCGCACCGCCCAGCGCCCCCCCCAGCCGCCGCACCGAGGTTGATCAGCAGCACCGACCTTGCGACACACCGGGCGTTGCGCCGTACGCCGGGTTTTGCGCCACATCGAGGTTGTGCCCCATTTGCGCCCCACGGAGGTTGCGCCCCACCAGGTTGCGGCCCCTCGACGTTGGCGCCGTTGGCGCCCCACCGAGGTTGCGCCCCACCAGGACGTTGGCGCCCCACCGAGGTTGCGCCCCACCAGGAGGTTGCACCAGGAGATTGCGGCCCCACCGAGGTTGCCCCGCCGAGGTTTCGACGGTCGCGGCACCGAGATTGCGGCCCCACCGAGGTTGCCCCGCCGAGGTTTCGACGGTCGCGGCACCGAGACGGACCACCGGAGTGCCGACCCGACTGGGGTCGAACCGCAGGGTTCGTAGCAACCAAGCCGACCCAACGCCGAAGAACAGGAATGTCGATGCCGCGTCAGATCGTTCCGGGTCGGGTGTACATGGTCACGCGTCGGTGTACCCAGCGCCAGTTTCTGCTTCGTCCGGACCGAGAGACAACGAACGCCTTCATCTACTGCATGACGTTGGCCGCCCAACGGACCGAGATGCGCGTCCTCGCCTTCCTCGCCCATTCCAACCACCATCACACCATCGTCGTGGACAGTCGTGGCCGCATGCCGGAGTTCTTGGAAGCGTTCCACAAGCTCGTGGCCAAGCACCAGAATTCTCTCCGCGGTCGCTGGGAGAACTTCTGGTCGTCCGAGGCCACGTCGGTGGTTGAGCTCGTCAGCGCCGAAGACATCCTGGCAAAGATGACCTACGCGCTCACCAATCCCGTGAAAGACGGCCTGATTGACCGTGCGGACCAATGGCCTGGCGCCACGTCCATCTTTGCGAATCTAAACGAACGGGCGATCTCTGCCCGCCGCCCGTCGCACTTCTTTCGGAAGGACGGGGACATGCCCGCGCTGGTGAGCTTGAAGATCGAGCGACCGCCAGGTTTCGAGGACTTGGACGCGGCAGAGTGGCGAGCGCTGTTGACGGACCGGATTCGTTCAGTCGAGACGAGCACTCGAAACGAGCGGCACGCCGATGGCAGACGCATACTTGGGCGGGCGGGAGTGTTGAGGCAGCGGCCGACCGACCGGCCCTATTCCGATGAAGCGCGCCGAAAGGTGAGCCCTCACGTCGCCAGTGTCAACAGGTGGGCCCGCGTCGAAGCTCTTCAGCGAAACAAGACATTCCTGGCGGCATACCGTGCCGCGCGCGAACTGTGGAAGACCGGCATTTCTACGATCTTTCCAGCGGGGACGTACTGGCTGCGCAGGTTCGCGGGCGTTCCTTTGGAAGAGGAACCCATTCCGGTGACTCCCGCAGCAGCGGCAAACTGATCCCGCCACCTCGTCCATTCGATTCATGGGGCCAGCCGTGTTCACGACTGCGGATTCCCTCGCCTTCGTTCGCTTCGCGGAGCGTTTGATGACCACTCGGGTGGTCGCGGTAGGAATCCCGTCAATCTGGCGCGGCGTGCCGCGGGCAGACGACGGTGAAAGTGGTGCCTTCGCCGGGCAGTGACCTCACGGCAACGCCGCCTGAATGAGCCTTGGCGATCTCGCTGACGATGTAGAGCCCCAGGCCCACACTCCTCTCTCGCGCGCCGGCGCTGGATCCTCTCGTCATGGGCTGAAAGAGCGCCGCCTGGACTTCAGCCGGAATTGGCGCTCCCATGTTGCGAACCGAGACGGTGAACTTCGTCGGCTCGATCGCCGACACGACGGTGACCGGCTCTTCCGCCAGGCCGTAGGTCATGGCGTTCGAGACCAGGTTGCCGACCATCTGGGCCAGGCGATCCGCGTCGCCGACGCACTGACCGTCGCCAACGCGCTCGTGATTCAGCGCCCGCGCCGGATGAATGTGCCGCAGTTCTTCGATCGTTTCCGCGACGCACGCGTGCAGGTCGATCCCGACCATCGAAACGGCAAGTCCCCTACCCAGACGCGCCTGCGTGAAGTCGAGAAGATCGGAGATCAAGCGCGTCGCTCGCTCTGTCGACCGGTTCAGCCGCGCCAGGGTCCGCTGCTGGCTCAGCGCCAGGTCACTTCGCGCCAGCAGCGCCGCGCTCATCTGGATGCTCGAAAGAGGATTCCGCAAGTCGTGGCTCACGATCCCCATCATCTGCTCGGCAAAGTCCGCGCGATCCCTGGCGTCCGCCTGCAGTCTGGTCGCCTGCGCCACCAGATCCTCCAGCCGCTTCCGCGAAAGCACGAGCTCCCGCTCGTACTTGTCTCGATCGCGCGCGACGTACGCCGCGATCTCGTGGACGGCCACGCCGTGGTCCAGCCGTACCAACGCGTTCATCACGATCGGCACCACTGCGCCGTCGCGCACGACCAGCTCCAACTTAACCTCGGAGAGCGAGCCCTGCATCTGAAGCAGCGGCACCCAGTGCGTCTGGTGGAAGATCCGCCCGCCCACCGTCAGCAGGTCCTGGAACCGGCGCTTCCCGACCAGGTCGGCAGCCGGGTGCCCCACCCACTTGCAGAACAGCAAGTTGGCGCGGGTGATGGTCCCGTCCACGGTCGTCTGCAACAGGCCGCACGCGACGGCGTCCAGTGACTCGAGCGCCTCCCCCGACGGCGGCGGCGGTGTCCGGCCCGCCGTCAGAGACGCTCCTGCGCCAGGAATGAATCGATGGCGCTGGAACAGGCGCTGGGCGAGCTGAGGTGCGGGCAGTGGCCGATGTTCTCGATGACGCTCAGGGTGCTGTGACGGATCTTCTGGTGAAGGTACTCACCGACCGTGGTGGGCGCGATGATGTCGTTGTTACACTGCACGATCAACGTCGGTGTGTTCAGCCGCGGCAAGTCGGCGCGGTTGTCCGACAGGAAGGTTGCGCGCGCGAACTGCTTCGCGATCTCCGGATCGGTCCGGCAGAAGCTGTTCGTGAGCTCGACGCTCAGCTCCGGCTGGTCCGGCGCCCCCATGATGGCCGGCGCCATGTTGCTCGACCAACCCAGGTAGTTGCTCTCCAGCGTCTCCAGCAGCGACGCGATGTCCTGCCGGCTGAACCCGCCGACGTAGTCGCCGTCGTTGATGTAGCAGGGTGACGGCCCGATCATCAGGTGGGCGGCGAAACGGCCCGGCGTCGCCAGGTCCGCCAGCATGCCGATCATCGCGCTGACCGAATGCCCGACGAACAGCGCGCGCCCCTGGCCGTACTCTTCGACGACCTCCAGGACGTCGTCCGCGTAGCCCTGCAGCGTTCCGTACTTGACGGGATCATAGGCCGCCAGATCCGACCGTCCGCTCCCCACGAGGTCGAAGAGCACGGTGCGGTAGCGGCGCGCATAAGCCGGCTCGAGCCGGTGCCACATGTTCTGGTCGCACCCGAAGCCATGCGAGAAAAACATCGTGTCCGGACCATCACCGCCGACGCGGACGTTGTTTCTCCCCGTTCCCATGGCACTGACCATAGCGCACATCGCGAGGCGGCCGTCGCGCCCGAACGGCGCAGCCGCCTCACGTCTCGCGTTCGCGCAGGCCTGGACGAATTCCCGACGGCGTAGTGATCGGCGGCTGCCACGCCTTCAGGATGGCCCTCCGCCGTGGCAACGGCGGCAGATCGCGGGCCCCCAGCAGAACGCGCAGCCTGGCGTAGGCCTGGCGGTGCCACGCGCGCTGGTAGCGGCGCGACAGCAGGCGAAAACCGATGCGCATCCACCAACTCGGCAGCATGCCCTGCTGCCAGCTGGCCTGGATGCGGAAGCTCACCTTGCCGGTGACGTGCTGCTTGCTCAGCAAGAACCATTCGGCCCCCGCCTCCACATGACTCTGCAGAGTGTCGTAGCGAAATCCCCAAACCGTCGTCTCGGGCAAGTGCTCGTCGCGCACGGCGCGCACGGCGACACCGCATAGAAGATGCAGGCCCAGCACCTTCAGCTCCAGCACCATGGGACGGCCACGCAGCGCCCGTGCAGTATCGAAGTGCCCCTGCACGATGGTCGGGTCGGAGAACGCATATTCAGTGATGGCGCGTTGCGCGCGGTGGAAGGCGCCGCCGGGCACGGGTGGCCCCGGCGCCTCGTGAGCGATCACCGCTTCCGAGTAGTAGTGATGCCAGCCAGGTTCGGAAGAAAAGTCGGTGTCCGATCGCGGGCCGGTACTGGCCCGTGCGCTCAGGCGGGCGAGCTCCCGGGCGATTTCCGGCGCGCTGAAGCCGCGGCCCCACCGGTACTGCACGGTAAAGGTCAATCCGCACCGCGCGCGCTGAAGGTGGGGTGGGTGGCGTCGCCGTCCTCGGGCGTGGGTTCCACCTCGCTCGTCTCCGCGTGCACCTCACCCAGCACCGCCGTCCCATAGGTGCAGGCCACCGTCCGCACGAAGTCGGTCCAGGTGTTCGTCTGCATCGCCTCACCCAGGGTCAGGAAGCCCGTCGCGAACTTCAAGCTCCCCGAGCGGCTGCGGCTGCGAATGTGAAAGATCACCGCCCCGCCGTCGTGACGATAACTGCCGAAGGTGATCCGCCCCGCCTCGGGATGACCGTGCAACGTCGCCAGCGTGAAACTGTGGTCGTCACAGGCCGTTACCCGCACGCGGCAGGCGCCCGCCATTCGGATCATGATGTCCAGCTCGTCGCCCACGCGCAGGGGCTGGTCGCAGGACGCGTTCCGCGAAAACGACACCAGATCGGCGGGCGGAAAGTCGCAAAACCGCCGGCGCAGATCGGTCATCAAGTCGGCGGGGGTTGCCCGGCATTCAGCGATGGCAGCCCAGTAATCGCGCTGCAATAGCGCTCCGGCGCCATCCTTCTGCAGCTGGACGCCTTCGATCAGAGCGGCTGAGATTTCCGGGCCTTCCGCGGGCATGGCTCCAGGCTCCAGCAATGCACGCGCCAGTGCGGCGCGGATGTGGGCGACGGCCCGTCGGGCGCTGGCACCGCTCTTGCGTCAATCCTGCGCGATGAGCGCCAACCAAAACGCGACCATGAACCCCGCCGCACATGCTCGCCTTGCTTCCGTCGCCCCCGTCCGGCGGGCCGAGCACGCCGAAGACTCGTTCACGCGCGTGATCGAGCAGCAGGCGGCCAAGGTTCCGTCCCACGTCTTCCTGAGTGCCGCGCTGCTGGCGATGGGCCTGTCAGCGGCGCTCGAGCTGCAGGGCAACCAGCGGGCCAGTCGCTTCGTCAGCGCATGGCCGGCCCCTCTGCTCCTGATGGGCGTGTACAACAAGCTGGTCAAGTCGCTCGGCACGCTCTGAGGTCGGGGGCGTTTACACCTACCGGGCACCGCTCCGCTCGCCCCCGCCGACGCGGCGACGAGGGCCATCATCAACGCCGTCATGTCGCCCCAGTCTACGGCCCCCCCCACTCGCGAACGCAACCTCCACTCGCGAACGCAACCTCGGTGAGCGCCGGCCCAAACGCAACCTCGGTGAGCGCCGACCGCGCCGGCCGCAACCTCGGTGAGTGCTGGCGGCCCGGTGAGCGCTGGCGGCCAACCTCGGAGAGCACGCGCGCGAGCGGAGAGCACGCTGGCGAGCGCTCGCGAGCGCAACCTCGGAGAGCACGGTCGCGAGGGTTTGTGTTGCGCTGATGGCCGAGAACGACCGGGGCTCGATCGGGCAGATCGTCCCGGGGGAGAGGGACGCCGCTACTGGTTCTCGAACGTCTGGCCGGCTGCGATGGTCCTTGGAGCCGATCGACGACGGGGAGGAAGATGCTCGAGGCAACCGGGCTCGTCACCGTCGCAGAGCACTGGCCAACGCCGCGGGTAGCTGGTAGGTGTTCCGCGAGGATGGAACGCATGCTCGCGGCGGATCGATTCCAGGAGGGCCAGTTTGTCGGGCGCTACCGAATCGTCCAGCTAATCGGCGAGGGGGGCATGGGGGCGGTCTACGAAGCCGTGCACCCGGGACTGAAGAAGCGCGTCGCCATCAAGGTTCTGCTGCCGCGCATCGCCGAGCGCCATGACGCCCGCGTGCGCTTCCTGCGCGAGGGGGAAGCCGCGTCACGCATCAACCACCCCAACGTCGTGTCCGTGTTCGACGTTGGCGAAGACAACGACGTCCCCTATCTGGTCATGGAGTTTCTCGAGGGGCGCACCCTCGACGACCTGCTGGCGCGCCGAGGGGCGCTCGACCTCTCCGACGCGGTGTCGCTGTTCCTGCCGATCATGGCGGCCGTCGCCGCCGGCCACGATTGCGGCGTCGTCCACCGCGATCTCAAGCCCCAGAACATCTTCCTGGCGCAGGGCCGGCGGGGCGAGCCCGTCCCGAAAGTTCTGGACTTCGGCGTGTCGAAGCTGCTCGATCACGACGGCCCGCCGGTCACGCGGACCGACACCATGCTGGGAACCGCGTGCTACATGTCGCCCGAGCAGGCGCGCGGGGCCCGGAACGTCGACGCCCGCAGCGATCAGTTCACGCTCGGCCTGATCTTGTACGAGATGATGACGGGACGGCGCGCCTACCGCGGCGAGAACGATCTGGAGATCCTGTACAACGCCGCCGGCGGCACGATTCAGCCGGCGCAGGAGCTGCGGCCGGACCTGCCGCAGCAGGTCTACGGGCTGTTGAGCCGGATGCTCGCGACCGCCCCGGCGGAACGCTTTCCCGGCCTGCGCGAGGCGGCGCGCGTCCTGCTGCCGTTCGCCGGCGAGAACCAGCGTACGGCGCTGGCCGCCGACTTCGACGCGCAGGCGCACGCGGTTCCGAACGTGGAAGCGCCGGTGGGCTCCGCCGGCACCGCCGTTTTTCCGGTGATTCCGCCGCGCGCCGAGGACTCGACGCTGCGCCATGCGGCCATTCAATCGAAGCGTCCCGCCGGGCCGGCGAGCGGGCGCCCGATATCGCCGCGCACCAAGCTGGCCGGCGCCCTGGCGATCGCGACGGTGGCCCTCGGTGTGGCGCTGGCCTGGAGAGCTGGACCGGCGGGAAGCAAGTCAGCAACCGCCACCCGCCCAGTTCCCGCGGCGACGCCAGCGCCCCCGATCGAGAAGACCGTGTCCGGTCCGGTCGTTCGCCCCCCGCCGCCGATCCCGGCCTCCGGAACGCCCGCCGCCCCGACGCCGTCCGCCCAGACCGGCGATCCTGCGGATCGTTCCGCGCCCTTCGAGATCAGCGCCTTCCCCCCCGAAGCGGAGCTCGTGCTCGACGGACGCCAGGCGGTGATCGGGCGCTTGCAGCTCGTTTTGCCGCTCGCCGGCTCCTCGCACGAGCTTCGGGTCTCGGCGCCGGGGTACGACTCGAAGACCGTCTCGTTCAACGCCGATCAGCCCCCGCCAGATGAGATCCGGCTCGTCCAAACGGCCGCGCCGGCCGCGCGGGCGGCGATGAAGAAGACGTCGCGCGGAACACCGCGGCCCACCGTGAAGCGCGGGACCAACGACGCGCTGATCATCAAATAGGTCTCGAGGGCCATGCTCACCCATCCTCACACCGCGCGCGCCGCTCTCACGATGCCCTGCTCCTCGCCCCGGCCGATCACTTTCCATCACGGCCCGGCTCGCCACGAGAACCCGCGCGTGAAGTTCCGGCGATCGCGACGGTCGCCGAGGATCGCGTTTCCCGCGCTGGTTGCCGCGTGTGCGATGGCCGCGTCCTTCGCCCAGGCCGCCCCGCCGGCGGCCCCCAGCGAAGACGAGCTGATCAATCGCGGGATCGCGCTGCGCGAGGCGCGGAACGACGCCGCCGCGCTCGAGACCTTCCGCCAGGCCTACAACCTCCAGCAGGGGCCCCGGGCGCTCGCGCAGGTGGCGCTCGCCGAGCAAGCGCTCGGGCGCTGGGTCGAGGCCGAGGCTGATCTCGCAAAGGCGCTGGCCCGGACCGACGATCCCTGGATCGGGCGGAACGGCGTCTTGCTGCACCAGGCGCTGACGGAGATCCAGGGGAAATTGGGGACCCTGCAACTGACAGGGGGCGTACCGGGGGCCCAGGTCTTCGTGAACGGCGCCAGCGCGGGCACGTTGCCGCTGCCGAAGCCCCTGCGCGTCAGCGCCGGCAACGTCACCCTGGAGGTGCGCGCCGCGAACTATCTGCCCAGCACGCGCACGGTGAGCATTCCCCCGCAGGGCATCGCCCGCGAGACGGTGGTGCTCGTCCCGGCGGCGCTGGCCGCCACGCCCTCGACGTCGGTCGGCCGCGACGGCGGTGACAGCCAGCCGGGCTGGTCGCCGCGCAGGAAGGTCGGGCTGGCGGTCGGGGCGGCGGCCGTCGTCAGCGCCGCCGTGGGCACGACATTCCTGTTCGTGCGCGAGAGCCGGGCCCAGGACTTCAACGACGCGGGCTGCGGGACGGAGGCGCTGACCCCGCCCTGTGCTTCGCTGCGCGATCGCGAGAAGAGCGCCGTCACCTGGGCCGTCACGGGATGGGTGGGGGCGGCGGTGCTGGGCGGCGTGAGCGCCTACCTGCTGCTGTGGCCGTCCGCGCGCGACACCGCCGGCGGGGCGCCGGGCGGAAGCTCGCTGAGCCTGCTGTCCTGCACACCTTCGAGCGCAGGCGGCGTGTCCCTGACCTGTGGAGGGCTGTTTTGATGACCCGTCGAGCGAGCCGCGGTCTGGTGAGCCGCGCCAACGCGCTGGTGCTTGGCGCGCTGTTGCTGGCCGCTTGCACCGGGCTGAACGTCAAGCCGCGTGACGACGGCGGCGACAGTCCGTTCGATGCACCCGTCGATGGCGCCGACGCGGGCGTCGGTGGTGCCGCTGGCCAGGCGGGGATGGGGGGCGGCGGTCAGGCAGGTAGCTCGGCCGTGGGCGGGGGCGCCGGCGCGTACGCGACGGGCGGCGCCGGTGGCGGCGCGGGCGCGCGCGCGGCGGGCGGCGCCGGTGGGATGACATCCGGCGGTGGTCGAGGTGGTGCCGGCGGGTCGCAGGGCGGCGGCGGTCATGCCGGTGCGTCCGCCGGCGTCGGCGGCGCCACCGCCAGCTGTCCGGCGGGCGCCACGAACCCTTGCACCCCGAACGCGATCGACACCGCGGAGCAGGCTTGCTGCAGCACCGGCAAGCAGACCCGGTCGCGCAAGTGCGACCCCACCACGTGCCAGTGGGGCAGTTACGGCGCCTGGTCCAGCTGCTCCGTGGCGGCGGCCTGCACGCCTGGCGACAAGTCCGCCTGCACGAACAACGATCCCTGCGGCAACCGCGTGTGCAGTAGCGCGTGCGCGTGGGGCGACTGCGTGCCGAAGACCGGCAACGCCTGCCTGTGCATCAGGGACGGCCACACCGACTGCGGCAGCAACTACCGCTGCGGTACCGGCTCCCACGCCGGCCAGTGGCAGTTCTGCCTCTCGGACACCTGCCAGTGGAGCGGCGACTGGGCCGACTGCAGCTCGTCGAACTGCGAGTGCTGAGGCGCGCTGCGATGACCTCGCAGCCCGTCTCGCCAGCCAAGGAAACTTCGTGCTCGACCGGAAGTCCCGGCACGTCCTGTCCGATGCGGCGCGACTGCCGGCCGGCGTCAGATGCCGGCCGGCGCGTGGCCGCGCTCGACTGATGGACCGATCTCAGGATTCGCGCGGCGATGTCCTTCGCCGACGGTGCGCGGCGGGCCAGGCGGTCAGACGGGAGTGACCGGCACGCAGCAGCCGCCGTTGCAGTAGGTCACGTCGGGCGTGCAGTCAGAGGTCGACGTGCAGCTCGGCTGTCCTTCCGGGCACATCGGAGGGGGCGATGCGCCGCCGGCCCCCGTCATGCCGCCTGTGCCCGTCGCACCGCCGGAACCGGTCGTGCCCCCCGTGCCCGTGGCGCATGCGCCGCCCGCGCCGTCGTCCCCCTTGCCGTGCGAAGTGCTGCAGGGCGGGACGGGAGGACAGGGCGTTTCGACCTGACACGGTCCCACGTAGTCTCCGTGGTTCTTCACGTGATGGGAGACGGCCGAGTTCCCCACGCAGATGGTGTGAGCGTTGGCGGGGTTTCCCGGGGGGATATGACAGATGGTCGTCTTCTTGGCGTCCTGCGGATCGCACGCATTCAGGTGAGCGTCGGGCTCCAGCGTTCCGTCGTCGAGGCCGCAGGCGACGATCGCGGCCAGCGCTTCGTTCGCGTTGATGGGGTCCGCGGGCGTCGCCGGCTGTCCGCCACATCCGATCAGGGACATGCCCCCGAGCGCCGTCAAGATGGTCGTGATCGATGGGCTGAACAGGGCTCGATTCCTCATGTATTCCTCGCGGTAGGGGTTTAGGCGGCCAGGTGAGACGGCGCTGCGCCGTCACCCGGTGGGGGGTGTTCCAGCTGGCGTGCAGGAATAACGACCGCCACCGCGTTTCGATACACGGAATCGCTCTTTCTTCGACGACGGCCACCGCCGGGCCAGCGCCCTAGGTCGTTTCGTGACGACGCCTGAGCAGGAGATACCGGCGATGTTTCAGCGCGCGCTGCCAGTAGGTGCGGAAGATCTCGGCGCTTTCTGCCTTCTGAGCGTCAGTCGCTCGTGGGAGTTCCGTGCGCGTGCCCGCGAGATACTTCCTGCCGCCCACATGGTTGGCGTACCTGCGGCTGCGGGTGAACCCCATCTGCAGATACTTGCGCGCCATGTCCATCCCGACGAAGTCCCCGACCCGGCCGTACTCGAGGAACTTCTTCCAGAGCGCGCGCGCCGAGGCCTTGGCCTCGGTCGGGGTCGCGAAGCGCCACAAGGGCAGCAGCTCGCCCTTGTAGGGCTGGACGGTCAGCACCCCTTCCTCGCCGCGGCCGATCCGGTAGCGTTGGGGCGCTCGGCGGTGGTCCACGTCCTTCACGTCCGCTGCCCTCAACCGGACCGGCCCGCGCGCGTCATCCAGGTGGACGGGCCTTCCGTGCTGGTAGACGTCGATCTTGCCGCGTCGCTGCAGGCTCGCCGCGGCGGCGCGAACCGGTTCCATCATCGCCCGCCAACCGTCCGGGACCAGCGCGCGCGCAACCTCGGAAGGGCAGGCAGTCCCGGTTCCGCGGTCGGCGAGCAGGGCGAGCACCGCCTGCTGGACCTGCTTCGCGGACGGCTTGTTCCCCGTCAGCGGAGGCTTCTGGCGCGCAGGGGTTGGTCGCACCGCGGTATTCACGCTGCATCTCGACGGCGCATCCGGCAAGGTGCCACTTCCGAAAAGAACCTGGCCGGCCGGCGGCGACACCGGCCCAGCGACGGTGTGCCGGCCCACCGACGGAAAAAGAAGGGTCGATTTTCTTCCCGCGCGCATTTCTGGAGAGGTAGAAGAGTCGTTTCGCTGCTGATACGCGACTCCGCGGCCGAGAAGCGGTCCCCCCTCTTCTCCCCCGCGTGGCGGCTCTGGCCGTCGCCTTTCCCACAAGGAGGCCCCCCATGTCTCAGAACCGGCGCAGATCTTCACTCGTTTCCTTGCTGTCCGTGGGGATGGGAGTGATGGTGCTAGCTGCGTGTCCTCCGGCTCCGCCCGTCACCACGGGGGAAGGAAGCGGTGGGGCGTCGGGAGCGCACCCCGACGGAAGCGTCGGCTCGGGCAGCGGGGGCTCTGCCAGCGGGGGCGCCGCCAGCGGCGGCTCGCACGGCAGCGGCGGCGGGCCCGGCTCGGGCGGCCTGGGCGAGGGGACCGGCGCTGCGCACAGCGGCGGCTCCTCGGGCGGAGGGGGAACCCCCGGCACCGGCGGCTCTGGCACAGGTGGCGGCTCCTCCGCGGGCGCCGGCGGCCGCGCCGGTAGCACCGGCACGTCGTCCGGGGGACAGACGGCTTCGGGCGGCATGTCCGGCGGGACGGGCGCGGCCCAGGGCACGGGCGGCCGCGTGGGCGGCAGTGGCGGCGCGACCGGCTCCGGTGGCGTGACCGGCTCTGGCGGCGCGAGCGGCTCCGGCGGCGCGACGGTCATGTGCACGCCCCCGACGGGCGGAAGCCAGGGCTACACCACGCGCTTCTGGGACTGCTGCAAACCGTCGTGCGCCTGGTCCGGGAACACGGGCGGCAAGACCCCCGTGAAGAGCTGCAACAAGCAGAACCAGAGTGTGGGAGCCAGCAATCAGAGCGCGTGCAGCGGCGGGGACGCCTACGCGTGCTGGGACATGGCCCCGTGGGCGGTCAGCGACACGAAGGCCTTCGCCTACGCGGCCTTCAACGGGGGCAGCTGCGGCACCTGCTACGAGCTGAAGTTCACCGGTCAGTCCAACAACAGCAGCGGTGACGCCGGGGCGATGGGCCTGTGTGGCAAGACCCTGGTCGTCCAGGTCATCAACATCGGCAACATCGCCCAGGGTCAGTTCGACATCATGATCCCGGGCGGGGGCGTCGGCGACTTCAACGCGTGCTCGAACCAGTGGGGCGTCTCGGGTTCGGCGCTGGGCGAGCAATACGGCGGCGTCATGCTGTCGTGCCAGAAGAAGAACAACGAGATCGAGGCGAGGAAGACGTGCACGAAGAGCGCGTGCGATTCCCTGTTCTCGGCCTCCAACCTCTCCATGCTGAAGGCCGGCTGCGATTGGACCGTCGACTGGCTGAACGCCGCCGACAACCCGAAGATGGTCTACCAGCAGGTGACCTGCCCGTCCGATCTGACGAACAAGTCGGGACTTCACTGATCTCTCGGCCAAACCTCTCCGAGGTTGAATCGCTCGGCCAAACCTCTCCCAGGTTGATTTGCAGAACCCGTTGGTGGTCGAAACCGGCGGGGCCAAACCTCTCCCAGGTTGATTTGCAGAACCCGTTGGTGGTCAAACCTCTCCCAGGTTGATTTGCAGAACCCGTTGGTGGTCGAAACCGGCGGGGCCAAACCTCTCCCAGGTTGATTTGCAGAACCCGTTGGTGGTCGAAACCGGCGACAAACCGCCCCGCGACGACCTGCTCCCAGGTTGAATTTGGCCCGATGACCAGGGTCAGGGCGGAACCGGCCTGCGTCTGCTACGCCATAGCATGGCCAGCCAGCGCCTCCGGCTCGCGGAGAACGAACCCGGCCCTTTCTTCGTCGACGAAACCTGCATCGACTGCGACACCTGCCGGCAGCTCGCGCCCGGCGTGTTCGATCGCTCGGCCGGGCGCGGGTGCTCGTACGTCGCCCATCAGCCGCTGACCGATGAGGATCGGCGCGACGCGCGGCTGGCGCTGATCGCCTGCCCCGCGGGTTCGATCGGCGCCGGAGACAAGCAGGGACTGGCCCAGGCGGCGCGGACCTTCCCCGTGCCCGTCGACGCCGAAGTCTTCTACTGCGGCTATGCCGCCGCCGATTCGTATGGCGCGTCCAGCTACCTCATCCAGCGGCAGGCGGGAAACGTGCTGATCGATTCGCCGCGGGCGGCGGTCCCCTTGATGACGCGTCTGACCCAGCTGGGCGGCGTGTCGCTGATGTTTCTCAGCCACCGCGACGACGTGGCGGACCACGCCCGGTTCGCGCAGCGATTTGCCTGCCGCCGGGTGCTCCACGCCGCCGACGCCAGCGATGACACGCGCGAGGTCGAGCAACTGTGGGACGGAGATCAGCCCAGGCAACTGGCCGACGACCTGCTGTCGATCCCGGTGCCTGGCCACACGCGGGGCAGCGCCGCCCTGCTTTACCGGAACAAATACCTGTTCAGCGGCGATCACATGTGGGGCACGGCCGACGGCAGCCGCCTGACCGCCTCCCGGTCGGTCTGCTGGCATTCCTGGCCGGAGCAGCTCGCCTCGATGGAGCGACTGCTGGACTTTTCCTTCGAGTGGGTCCTGCCCGGACACGGCCGCCGCTTCCAGGCCGGATCACCGGCCCAAATGCGACGCGCGATCGAGGACCTCCTGCGACGGCTCCGGCAATGCTGATCTGACCGCTCCGTTAATCCGACCGCTCCGAGGTTGAGTTCCGCCCCTCCGGTTCTGGCCCTCCGAGGTTGAGTTCCGCCGCTCCCGCCCCCTACGGTTCCGCCCCTCCGAGGTTGAGTTCCGCCCCTCCGAGGTTGAGTTTCCGAGCCTGAAGACCGTTATCATCCCCTCCATGCGTTGGGCGAGGGCGACCCTGGCGTTCGCGATTCTGGGCGTCGGGGCTGGCCGGGCCTCGGAGGCAGCGACCATCAGCTGGAAGGGTCATACCTGGCAGGTGACGTCCGGCGGCATGGCGGGGGTCTGCCAGGGCGATCCGAAGAACGTCACCGTGGATGGCGATGGTTTCCTGCACCTGCGGATCGCGAATGGCGGTGGGGGGTGGACCTCGTCCGAGCTGTTCACCACAGACCGCCTCGGCTTCGGGACCTATCAGTGGCAGGTCGACGGCCCGATCGACACGATCGACAAGAACGTCGTGCTGGGGCTGTTCCCGTACGGGCCGGCGGCAGGCATCGGCAGCGATGGCACGAACGAGATCGACATCGAGTACTCGCGCTGGGGCCAGGCGAATGGCCCGAATGGCGACTGGACCGACTACCCGGCTTCCGGGACCACCATCGGCGAGCTGAGCTACACCTTCTCGCTGGACGGCACCACGCTCTCCACTTCGCGATTCAATTGGTCCAGTTCCAGCATCACCGACGCGTTGCTGAAGGGCTTGCAGCCGATCGACGGCGCGACCGGGCTACTCAAGAGCTGGACGTACGCACCATCGATGCCGTCAATGAACGTGCCGCAGCAGCCGCTGCCGCTGGGGATGAACCTCTGGTGCTTCGGCGCACCTCCCTCGGACGGCAATCCCGTCGAGATCGTGATTCGCGACTTTGTCTTCGTTTCCGATGGCGCGGGTGGTGGCGCCGGTGGGACGGGCGGGGCCGGAGGGGCGGGAGGACGAGCAGCCGGCAGCGGCGGTGCGGGTGGACGCTCGGCGGCCAGCAGCGGCGGCGCGGGCGGCCGGGAGCTGGGCAGCGGCGGTGCGGGTGGACGCTCGGCGGCCAGCAGCGGCGGCGCGGGCGGCCGGGAGCTGGGCAGCGGAGGCGCGGGCGGCCGTGCTGGTGGCGGCGGGGCGGGACGATCGGGAGGCACGGGCGGAGGTGGCCCATCCGACGGAAGCGGCGGCGATATCGGCGTATCCTCGGGCGGAACCGTCGGCACCGGCGGAACCATCGGCACCGGCGGTAGCGCCGCCAGCAGTGGCAAGAATGGCTCCGGCGGCTGTTCGTGCGAATCCTGGCGCACGCGAACTGAAGACGTCGTCTCTCTCGATGGCGTCTTGCTGATTGCCGTCGTGTTCGTATCCGCTCGCCGCCGCCGGCTCCGTCGCGACTGACGACGCGTCCGTACGGCGCACCACCCTCACACGAGTCCCCGGAAACGTGAATTTCCGCAACGTGGGCCGCTCGCGGCACGCCGAGGAAGCGTGGACTGGTCGTCAGGGGGCCGGTTCGAGACAGATCGCCGCCTGGAAGTCCGTGGTGCCGGGGGCGCCGAGCTGAAATGGTCCCTCCGTCCTGGAGAGGAATCCGGGAGCGTCGACCTCGATCTGGAACGGCTTCGGAAAATTGAGCTCCTGGTGACAGAGCTTGCCGGAGGAATCCGCGTTGCCGTCGACGCCGTACGCCTGAATCTTCACGTGCGCCGCGAGGGGCGAGGCGTCCGCACACGAGGTCGCCACGACGCAAAGGTTGTATTCAGGATCGCAGGCCGGCAACAGCGCCGCGCCGAGCAGGAGCAGCGGAATCCTCGCGCGGCGTCGGTTCACGTGGGCCTCCTGCTCCAGGTCGATTCCACCGTGCGGACCATCAGGCCCCGTGGCACATGACGTTGCGCCCCTGGATCGTAGCGGCGGCGCAGAGTGATGAGCCGCAGGGATCCTTGCTGAAACACGCGCACGTCACCGCCGATGCGTTGCACGGCCGGTCGATGGCGACGCACGAGGGATCGAGCCGTGGGAGACAGCAGCCTCCCGTCAGCGAAGTACCCACGGGACATTGCCCGCCATCAGGCATCAAACAAGTTCCCGGCCCCGGCGGTGTCACGCATGCTTCTTGCGGACCGCACGTCATGGTTCCGCAAGGCAGCGAGCCGGCAGCGTCGCTCTGGGCGTCTGTCTGCCCCGCATCGACTGCGCTCATGCCGCCGCCGCCGCCCGCTCCGCCGTCCGGGCAAGTTGGAGGCGTACACGTGGGCGAGCATGTGCGGGCGCCATCGCAGGCGTCGCAGCACACGAAGGTCAGCGGACACATGGTGCTGCCGCACGGGACGGGCGAGATGTCGTGGCCTCCGGTCCCCGGGTAGCCCCCGGCCCCATCGAGGCCGCCACCGCCTCCGCTTCCCGTGCCGGCGCCCCCACCCCGCCCGCCGGTTCCCGAGCCGCCGCTGCCGGGGACACCTCCCGTCGCCCCCTGATGACCGCCTGTCGGTTCCGCGCCGCCGCTTCCGGGATCGCCTCCCGTTCCGCCACTGTAGCCCCCGGAAGCCGCGCCACCGTCGGTTCGAGCCCCGGAGGAGCTGGAGTTGCACGCCGCGACCAGCCCCAGGACCATCAGCGCCATCCCGGCCGTGACCGGGGCGGTGCGGCGTTCGTTCAAGCCGCGGCGATCTCGATCATCACGGGCAGACATCATCAGCGGCACAGCCACCCTGCCAAGCAGCTCTGGTGCCAGAACCGGCGGCATGGCCGCAGGGGCCAGAATGGGGCGCCGGACGTGGCACGGCTCGGCCCGAACGCCCTCGAGGTACGCATCGAAGCCGACACAGGCCCGACAGATATGTCACACCGACCGCGGTTTTCAGCCCCTGGATGGGCCGCCCCGCCGGTCAGGCGGACGCGGACTTCTCCGTCGCCTTCGTCTTCCTGGCGTGGATCGGCTTTCGCAGGTCGTCGTCGAACGTCGCCAGAACGGCCTCGTGGCCACGCTGGACGTCGGTCTCGAAGAGCGCTCGCATCTTCTCACCCAGCTTTTCGAGCGCGGCTGGCGTCATCGCCTTGCGAACGCCCGGGAAGAGGTCGTGTTCTTCCTCGCGGTGGTGATTCGTCATCAACTCCTTCAAAGCCTTCAGCCGTGCCTTCAGGGACTTGTCGCTGGCCCGCGTCCCCAGCAGCCGCTGTAGCGCGAAACGACCCATGGCGTGCTCCTCGAGGCTCTCCAGGATGAGATCCGGGTCTACCTTGCGCACCGCCGGGTAGAACAGCTTCTCCTCGATGGCGATATGAGCGGCGAGATCGTCCGCCAGCTCGCGCAGCGTGCTCTCGAAGGCGCCCTTCCCCGACTCCGCACGCTCGAAGAGCGCTTCAACCTTCCGGTGTTGATGGACCAGCAGAGCGGTGGCGCCCGGCGCCGGACCGACCTTCGTGCTCTTGGTGACCGAGGAGGCGAGATCGCGAATCAGCTCTCCCGTCTCGCGAACGACGCCGGCAGCAAAGGATGCCGTCGTCGCGAGCGCGCCACCGACCTTCCCCGCCGCCGTCTTCGTCCCGCGCCTGGCCGTCCTGTTCTTGCTTGGGGCCTTCGCCGTCTTGTTTTTCATCGCCTTACACTAACCCGATCGAAGAGTGAGCGTGCCGGTCTTCTACGGTACGTGCGTAGTCGGCCGATGAGCGCGCATGCGCGGGAACGGCTGGGCACGACCGAAGAAACCGCGCAAATCAACCGCGGCGCGGCCCTCCACATCGACGTCGGGGCGGCATTCCGCATCGCGAAATCAACCTCGGAGGGACTTCGTCGGAGTCGCGAAATCAACCTGGGAGCGGTTTCGCCCGAGCCGTTTCGCCCAACCTGGGAGCGGTTTCGCCCGAGTCTCGAAGCGCTCTTTCAGGGGCTGCACGGCAGATTGCCCCCGCAGTAGAACCACTGGGTGCCATCTGGACGGTAGAAGCCCACCTGCGGTCCAAATTTCTGGGCCCGCGCGATCGGCACGCCATTCTCGGTGACGGTGCCGTCGGGGGCCAGCAGGAGGTGACCGGATAGGCCCGCGAGGTAACAGCCATCCTCCTCGGGCGTGAGCATGATGTCCGTGTAGCTCCCGTTGGCGTAACCGCCGCAGACCCAGTGAGGCGAACAGGGTCCGCACGGAAACATGACGTCGCCTGAACCGCCGTCGATCAGCGCGCCGTCCCCTCCCGACGAGCCGTCGCTCGCGACGTTGCCGCCGGCGCCGCCTTGGGCCATGCGTCCGTCGGACGGAGCCAGGTCGGGCGGGCCGGCGTCGGTCGTGTTCCCGCCCGCCCCACCACCCTGGCCGCTCGCCCCACCGCTCCCAGCTTTTCCTGCCTCGCCTCCACCGGTTCCGCCCGCGCCCCCGCCCGTTCCAGCCGGCGCGGTGCCGCCTGCACCCGCAGGGTCGCCACCTGCCGAGTCCACAGCGCGATCGAACGGCGCCCCGTCCGCGACCTGGCCCCCCGAGCCGCCCGTCGCCGCGGCGTCGATCACCGTCCCTCCAGTGGCACCGCCCGTGACGCCCGCTTCGGACGGGGCCCGCCCACCGCCGTGGTTGCACGCGGCCAGGAGAGCCGACCCCAGCAACGCGATTCCCCCCAGCAGGACGAACAAACCAGGCCCCCGTGGGCCAGCCTTACCGGGCGCCATCTGAATTGACGGTATGGCGTAACGTGGCCGTTTTCAATCCTCGGCGCGCCGCGCGCCTGCTGCGGCTACCACGCGCGAACTGCGGGCGTCTTTCACATTTCGTGACGGACCGCGCCCGATTGCGCACTGGGGAATGGAGCCATGGAGCGTCACCTATGACCCGTGCGCCACGCGTTCCAGGCGCTTCACTCCTGAGCGTCCTCCTCGTCCTGACGACGGGCGCCTGCCTCCCGCGCGGCGAACCCCCTGCGGGCCGGCAGATCCTGGCCGACAAGACCGCCGTGCTGACGGACCTCATCCCCGACAACGGCGACGGCCTGGTGCGCGTCGCGTTCTTCCGACCGGGCAAGGACGCCGACAACGTCAATCTCTGGGTCGTCACGTTCAATCCGGACGACGGAACATCCACGGAGAAGATGTTGTTCGCCGACATCGACACCGGGTTCGAGCTCGGGTATCGGCCGAGCGCCCGCAACGCCGGTTTCCCGATGGACGCGCAGGGCCGCCTGTACTTCTACCGGTCCGGCCCCGCCCCGGCCTTCATGACGGACGTGGTGCGGGCCGACCCCGTGACGGGAGAGGTCGTGGACCTCGGTCAGCCGCCCAACGTGGCGCAGCCAACTGACGCCTCGCAGTACCCGACGGTGAACAACTACACGGGCGGTCCCGTGGTCTTCGCCGCGAACGGCGGCGCGACGGTATCGAACGTCGCGAGCTATGGCTTCGGTGGCAGCACCGCGTTCTATCTCACCACCGACGGCACCCTGATAAGCCTCGACCCGGCGGGCGCGGCCCGGCAACTGGCGACCGGATTGGCCACTTTCCTGCCGCTCAGCGCTGAGCGGGTGCTGATCACGCGCGCCGCTCCCGACACCAGCGCGCCCGGCCCGTCTTCCGGTTCGCTGGGGGGCCCGCCCCCGCCGCCGGGCCGGGTGACGGGGGCGCTGCTCGATACTGCGACGCTGGTGGAGACGCCGCTGCCCGATGGCTTCCTTTACCAGTACTCCGCGCAGCCCTCTCCCAGCGGCCGGTGGCTGCTGGTGAGCCAGGAGAGCTCCGACCCGAACCAGCTGTACGGCAGCAACGTGCGGGGCCTGGTCGACACCTGGACCGGGACCGTCGAGCTGCTGGAGTCAACGTTTTCGTTCGGTGGTATCTGGCGCCCGCGCCACGACGAGCTGTGGACGACCGCCATCGATGATCCGGAGCAGACGGGTTTGCTTTCGGGGGCGTCGCTGCAGATCAAGAAACCGGGGTTGCCCGTCGTGACGGTGCCCGGGGTGTACTTCACCAATTTCAGTGACGACGGCACGTCCTGGTTCTCGCGGGGCACGCCCTTGGACGTCCAGGCATCGTCCGACCTGGTCGGCGTCGCGGACGATCCGAGCGGACCGCGCTTCCCGGCGGTGCCCGCCGGCAGCTCGCTCGTCGAGGCCTGGTCGCTGGGTGATGGCCGCATCCTCGACGACTCGGAGGTGGGCGTGGATAGCTTCGAGAACGCGCTCGTGCAGATGGTGGACCCACGCAACGGCGCCACCCAGCCGGTCGGCGAGCTCGGCTTCCTCTCCGTCGTGGGCAAGACGGGTGCGCTCGGCATCTATCACGTCACCTACCTGCGTGGCGACCTGACGACGACCGACTTCGCCACCGGGCGATCGACCGTGCTGGCGGCGGAGTTCGCGATGTCGGCGGTCGCCCAACCCCAGGGAGCGGACCTTTATCCGCGCGGCGGCCGCATCGTCTACCAGTTTGGGGCGCACTACGACTCGCCCTGGAACGGCCTGTGGATGGCCACCGTGCCATGACCCGGCGCCCCCACGCCAACGTGGACTGACCCGACCCAGGGGCGGACCGTCCCTACCGAGGTCGCCTTGCGCCGGCCGCCCGCTACCGACCACCGCCGACCAGCGGTCCCGGCCACCGCCTTGCCCGGCATCGCCCTACCGGCCCGGCATCGCCCTACCGAGGTTGCGTTTTCCTACCGAGGTTGCGTTTTCCTACCGAGGTTGCGTTTTCCTACCGAGGTTGCGTTTTCCTACCGAGGTTGCGTTTTCCTACCGAGGTTGCGTTTTGGGGAGGGCGGGCGGGCGCGGGCCTTGCCCATTGCCGCCTTCGGGCCGTGAGCGCGAACCCGGTCGATAGTCGCGTCGCGGCTCGCGATTTTGAGCGCCGGGCCCTTGCGGATCGGCTCCCCGAACGCCAAGCGTAGCCAGACGGTCGGGCGTCCCGACACGGAGGAACTCATGCCACGGCAACACGGAGGGTCGATGCGTGCGGGGAAGCTGCTCGCGATCGCGTTGATGATCGCCGGCTGCGGCGGCGGCGGTTCCGGAACGGGCGCGGGCGGCCGGGGCGCCGCCGGCGGCGGCGCCGACGGCAAAGGAGGGGCCGGACAGGGAGGACGAACCGCGCTCCACCGCGGGGAATCCGATGGCACCGGGGGCGTCACGACGGCCGCCGGTGGCACGACCACCCCGTCACAGGGGGGACGGGCGGGTAGCACCTCGGTCGTCGCGGGACAGGGCGGCGTGGGCGGCGGCGCCGCCCTCGGCGGTCGCACCGGCACCACCCAGGGCCAGGGAGGTCAGCCAGGCGGCGGTGTCCCCACCGGCGGTTCGAGCGCAGGGACCGGCGGCGCTGGACAGGCCGGGGCAGGGGGAAGCGTCATCGGCGGAACGGGCGGTGGCTCGGGGGGACAACCCGCCATCACCGGTACCGGGGGCCAGCCCGCCGCGATCGGGGGCGGCGCGGGCGGCGCCGCGGGCGCAGTTGCGACCGCCGGCGTAGGCGGACGCGCCGCCGGAGGGGCAGGCGGAGCGCCCAGCGTCGTCGCCGCCTGCAATGCCGCCACTTGCCCGACCGGATGTTGCGACGGAAACCGGTGCGTCAGCGCGCCGAGCACCCAGCAGTGTGGCCTGGCCGGCGCCGCCTGTCAGACGTGCGCCGCCTGCCAGCGGTGCTCGACCAGCGGGGCCTGCGAGCTCGACCCGCAGTCCCGCTGGCAGATGTTCGCCGTCTCCGCGACCCTGGCCCCGCTGTATTCGGACGGCTCCGCGTGGGATGGCACCCGGGATCTATACGGGGGGGCTCTTCCCGACCCCTTCGTGCAGTTCGAGATGCCCGTCGGCAACGCCCTCGGGTACACCGACACGATCGTCGACAGCGTGGCGCCCATCTGGAACCAGGCCGTCATCCCCTCCTCCGCGGCCGTGCGCGCCAGCGATCTGCTCCCCGGCGGGACGGCATGGAGCCTGTGGGTCGGCGACGACGACGGGAACACCTACGCAGAGCTGATGTGCGAGATGACAGGGCCGCTGAGCACCGCCGACTTCGCGGCCGGCGCCTTCGGACGATCCGGTCTGGACGGGTGTCTCACGGTCAGCATGCGACTCGTCTGCGCGATGTGATCCGCGCCAGATGACCCATGCAGCGCACCTTCTCGCCAAGAACGCTTCATCGATGAGCCCGCGTTCAGGGGAGCGCGGCTAGCCGCAATGCCGTTCACTTAGGCCGGCAACGTCGCGGGAGGGCAGCCGAAACCCGGTGTGTGAAACGCCAGGAGGCGAGGGACGCCAAGACGCTGGAGGAGCCGGCCAAGGAGCTCGATGAGCGTG
>Ga0105240_10001206_pt1 | contig 45093 bp, 42 predicted proteins | sample KBSC54metaG_FD_80426 | JGI IMG/M metagenome (GOLD analysis project Ga0105240, IMG submission 80426) | Corn rhizosphere microbial communities from Kellogg Biological Station, Michigan, USA - KBS C5-4 metaG | ecosystem: Host-associated > Plants > Roots > Rhizosphere > Soil | place: Michigan, USA... | reverse complement strand
GGCGACCATCGGAAGCTTGTTGTAGGCCAGCCCAAGGCGCCGGGCGCCGTCCACTTCGAGCGTCACGCTGTCAGTGCCGAACTTCCGCAGCCGATAGGTGTGCAGACTCGTCGCGGTCACATTCGTGCTGTCGACGAAATTCGCCTGCGGCAAGCCATGCCCGAAGAGATTCTTCGCCAGGAACGCGTACTTCACGAAACCTACGCGACCACTCGTCATGCCAATCGCCGCCATGCGCGTTCCATCAAGGAAACCGAACACCGTCTCCGGCTTCGTCTGTCCACCGTTACTCACCTTCACATGCGCCTCGAAATACGCGGGCGTTGCGGCTGCGAGCGAGTCACGGCGAAACATGTAGTAGTCCTTGTTGTTCACAAGAATCAGGGAATCGACGCCCGCAGCTTTAGACCAGCTCTCGGTCGCGCTCCCGGACAATGACATGTGACCCGTGCGCCAGATGGGCTTCGCATGCTGATCGGCAGCCGAGTCCGTCGGAGCATTGTAGAACACGCTCCAGCTCGTCTGCGCCGGTGCCGGCCAGTCCGCACCGACGATCAGGAAGAACTTGAAGTTCGTCACCTGCTTCGGCGACGTGAACTCGATGGTGTGACGCGCGCTAACGGTATCGGCTCCGGCCACCGGTTGCTTGGCGGCCAAGCGCTCGCGCCAGTACACGTACCTCTGGTTAGGCGCGGTGAACGTGCCGGTGCCGTCGTACGTCACGACCGACATCGCACAGGTGCCCGGGCAATTGGTCGATGTCTGCGTCACCGTTGGGCCGCTGATCACGGCCAAGAAAATGCCGGTCGTGTCACTCGGCGTCGGACCGGATTGATTGCTGCCGATCGGGAACGACAGGAGATTGCGCACACCGAACTTCATGGTCCACGTCTTGGTGTTGGCCTGGGTCGTGACGGTGGCAGCGGCCGCATAGACGCGCACGTTCACGTTTTGCGTGCCGTAGATGTTACCGTCGATGCCCGGCGCCAGATCACCCGACGTCCCTTGCAACGGGGTCATCGTGACGTTGCCGTCACCATCCACAGAAGCCATCACGACGCCGAGACCCTCCGACGGCAAAACCGTCGGGGACTGCGGCTGCGTCACACCTGTTCCAGTAATGGATGCCGAACGATCACTGCATCCAACGACAGCCACGAGCGCAGCGACTACGCTCGCAGCGCGAATTGCCGATGAGTGGGAACCAAGGCGCCGAGACATCGTCTTCCCCCGAGCGCCATCTGCGGCGCTCTTTTCAAGGTGCTCCTCGGCGGATCATCCCACCGTGGAAGCAAAGGTTTGACTCCGTGACGAAGCCGTGCTCGGACTGCCAGCCAGCTCCGCCCTGCTTGTCACATTAGACGAGTCTAACCTGGCGTCGGTCACACGCCTCTAAACAAGCGCCGGCGTCGCTACATTATTCGCCCAACCCGCGAATTTTTCAAGAGTTGCGAGCCGGCGTCTCACGCTGAGACTGCGATCGGCTCACCTCGGCACCACATTAAGACTCCACGAATTCGGCACCCTCGATCCCGAAGCAAACCCGTTAGTCCAACCAGAGACCGCACCGGAGTACGCGCTCGCCGCACCACGAGCACAGGCGACCCCAAGGTTGCTGTGAGGCTCAATCCGCCGCCGCTCGACAAGGGTGCGCTCAACAACACACAATCGTAGCGCCGACCGAGGTGCTCGAGAAGCTGCGCCACGTCCGTGATCATCGAATCCAGTCCTTCGTGCGCGCCGAACGCGCCGCTCGGCAATACGTCTAACGTTCGATCGCGATCCACGACCACGCTGCGCACGGCGGCCGCCCACTCGACTCGCCCCGCGAGCACGTCGAGCAAGCCGGGCGTCCCGCGCACACGCGTTACCGAGGACAACGACTGTCGCTCGACATCCGTGTCGATGACCAACACATCGCGCACCTGTCGCGCGGCGACGGCGCCGAGGTTCGCCGCCACGACGGCGGTGGTGAGCGCGTCGTCGCCCACGATCGAGAGCAACGGCAGATTGTCCGAGCGATCCGCCAACTGAGCGAACAAGAGTCGGTACGCCTCCGAGTAGAGCTCGACTAACGGAGGCATTTCCTGGTCGGCGCGCCGACGCCGTACAGGCGCGGCCGGCGCCTCGCCGACTGACGCCAGCACCCGAACACTCGAGACCGACTCGGCTTCGTCTACATCGGACACGCGCGGATCACGCACCTCGAGTGCGAGGGCGACGGCGAACCCGACGACCACACCCAGTGCGCCGGCTCCCGCAAGCATGGCAGGCACCGAAGCACCAACGGCAGCGGCCGATTTCGCGCGCGCATCGCTCGCATCCATGTCGTGATCGACGTCGCGCGCCTCCGCGAGCCACCGGTGTGCCGACGCGAGCGCCGCGCTGGCCGAGTCGTGCGTCCGCTCCAGGGCCATCGTGTCCGACACGCGAACCGGCGCCGGGATCGGGCCAAGGCGCCCCGATTCCGCGAGTAGCGCGGTCCGTTTCGAGTCCCCCGCCTGCACCAGCTGCTTGCCCACTTGCGTTAGTCGGGTGGTGAGCGCGATGAAGACCGGGTCGGCGCTCCCGGTGGCGCCGAACGCTGCGCGGCTCGACTCGAGCCGCGACAGCGTGTCGAGCAGCGCACCTGCTCGTCGGTCGCCGCGCAGCGCCCGCGCCGAGCCAAGCGCGCGATACGACGCGGCGAGCGGTGCATCATGTGCACGACGCAACAGATTCGTGAGCTCGTCCACCGCATCTTGCACCGAGTCGCGCCGACTATCGGCGCGGGCAGCCGTGTCTCCCGCGCTCGATGCCTGCGCATTCGATTGCCGCGCCACGAGCAGGGCCGAGTCCGACGTTCGCAATACGGACCCCGCCATCCCGATGTGATGCAGGATGGCGACGGTGTCCGGACGCGTTCGCGCAGGAGGCAACGTGGCTCGCACGGCGCGACGCTCTCGCAAGGGCGCCACCACCGCAGCGACTAACACGGCTACGAACACGGTCAAGCCGACAGCGCTCACAAGGAGTGGCCGCCGGTACACGTTGCGCGCGCGGCGTCGAATCCAACCCGGCGCGTGTGCGGTCGATGCCGGCAACGTCGGCGCCTTTGCCGAATCGCGGGCATCGGCAGGCTGCGACGCCGTCATCTGCCTCTCTATCGTTTCCGCCACGTCTTCCGACTCGGACATCCGTCCCCATTCAAGCGTGGACCTTTGATGGACGCCCACGTGGCGGTCGCCGTCAGCGGTGCGCTAAGGTTCGCCGAACGGGTCGACAAGAGGCTCGCATTCCAGGTCGTTGCCACGACCTGCGACCTGCAACGAGAACTTCGAGGGGAAAGGAACGGGGGCGAGAGTGGCTTGCACTCTCGCCCCCGCATTGTGGCGACGCCCGGAATTCGGACGGCGCTTTACTGCACCGTGACCGATCCCTTCATGTTCAGCGCAAGGTGGGGCATGCAGTGGAACGGATATGTCCCCTTAGGGACCTTCGCGAAGGAAATGGTTTCGCTGTCACCGGCATTCATGAGGAAATTGCTCTGCAGCGGAGCCATCTGATTCGGCATGTTCGCCGTCAGCTGGGCCGTCGCTCCAGCAGGAATCGTCGTGGAGTCAAACACCACATCGTGCGGGCCGCCTGACACCATGGTGAACTTGATGCCGTCGCCCTGCTTGATCGTGAGCGTCGCGGGCTCATAACGATAGCCCTTCGCATCGCCCACCATCTTCACATCCCATGTCTTACCGGTGATCGGTGCAGCGGCTGCCGACGTTGCCGCCGCTCCGCCTGCGGCGGGAGCTGCGGCTGGTGCCGCGGCGCTCTCACTCGCTGCCGGCGCGCTAGCCGCCGTGGTATCCGAGGTCGATGCCGCGTTCTTCGAGCCGCCGCCACACGCGCCAAGGACGAATGCGCCGGTGATCAGCGCCAATTGTCCGATGAACCGCATTGCTTGAGGCCTCCAGTGCCGAGCTGTTGCAAGAGTTGCTGGAATTGCTTCGGGTCTCATGACGCGAAGCATTGTGAACTTATTCACATGGATTCGGAAAGGCAAACCACGTCGCCGGGTCGCGCATTGCCCGTGCCACGTACCGTGACGTGCAGCCAGCAGACCCCATGTGACAAACGGGAGCGCCGCAACGCGACGCCCCCGTTCCGTAAGGCATACCAGTTTGGACTTACTTGACAGTGACGACGCCGGTCATGCCGGGGTGAATCGAGCAATGGTAGTTGAACGTGCCCGCCGTTGTGAATGTCCGACTGATCTCGGTGTTCGAGTACGGTGAGGCTACGGTGCCGAGATCGGCAGGCGTGCCTGGAGGGGCTGGCGTATTGAACGTGACCGTGTGCGCGAGCGACTGGAACACCCATGTTACCGTTCCACCGGCCTTGATCGTGACGCTCGCTGGAGTGAACTGCTGTCCGGTAGTCGCGGTAACGGTGTCCGCCGTGTGCAGGTCCGCCACGCTCACCATTCCCGATCCATTCTTCGTCACGCCGCCCGACGTGAGCGAGGCTGAAATCGTCACTGGTCCGCCGAGCGCAACCGATGTGACGAGGCCGCTCCCGTTGACCGTCGCGATCGTTTCGTCGCTGGACGACCAGCTTGCCGCTCCCAACCCTGACATTGGCTGACCGTTCTGGTCGAGCGGCGTCGCCGACATCTGCGTCGTGGTGCCGGGCGCACCGAAGATGGTTTGCGTGTCCGGCTGAACCTTGAGGCTCGTGAAAACCGGGTTTGGTGGCGGCGTAACGGAGCTACCACCGCCACCTCCGCATCCGGCAACTACGACCGATGCGAGAATGATGACCATCGAAGTGCGCATAGATCCCCCGGGGCCTGCGAGTGAAGAAGGAACGGAACGTCAGTTCGTACGGTTCAACCTTGAACAAACTTCGGGGACAACACGTCGGCAGCTCCAAGGCATCGTCCTGTTGCTGTTACTGCTTGGTTAGCAGCGAGCGCATTGCCGCGCTGTCACCGCGCTCCATTGCAACCTCGGCCGCGAGGCTGACGTGGTCGCGGAAGATGCTCGCCACGGCGAGCGTTTTCCCCTTGCTTTGGTAGGCGATGGCACAGTCGCGTTTGTCGATCGATCCCTGCACCTCGATGCGATCCCAGCTCGACGCATGACCGACGTAGGCGATCGTGACGTCGTAGTGGGCGCTCCAGAAAAACGGCGTGGACCGGAAAGGTTCCCGTGCACCGAGCAGATTCCGCGCGGCCGCCTGCCCCTGCCGCTCCGCGACGACCCAGTGCTCGACACGGATGCGCTCGCCGCTCCACGTGTACGGCCATCTTGCGATGTCGCCGGCGGCGAAAACGCCCGGCGCGTTGGTTTCGAGCATCTCGTCCACCGCGAGCCCGCGATCCATTGCCAGGCCCGCGGCCTCGGCGAGCGCAACGTTAGGCCGAACGCCGATGCCCGCCACGATCAGATCGCCCGGCAACGACCGTCCGTCGTCCAACGCGACGCCGTCCGCGCCCACAGATGCGACGGTATGCTGGAGGTGGAACACCACGCCATGCTCCTCGTGGAGTGCTTTGATGAACCGGCCTAACTCAGGGCCGAGCACCTTCTCGAACGGCAAGGCTTCGGGCGCGACCACGTGCACGTCCAACCCGCGCGCACGCAGCGATGCCGCCACCTCGAGTCCGATGAAGCTCGCGCCGATCACGATCGCGCGCTTCGCTCCTGCCAATGACGCAATGATCGCCCGGCTGTCGGCGAGCGAACGGAGGTGGTGCACACGCGGCGAATCGGAACCCGGCACGCGGAGCTGGACCGGACTCGCACCGGTTGCGAGCAGCACGCGATCGAACCGGTGTTCGGCACCACCTTCGAGCGTCACGCGCTTGGTTTTCGCGTCGAACGACGTGACGTGTCCGCGTACGATATCGATGCCGTTCGCTGTATCGAAGCCGGTGGGTCGAAGGGGAATCCATTCTTCGGGCGCGTTGCCGGCCAAGTAATCCTTCGAGAGGTTCGGGCGGTCATACGGCGAGTCGACATCCGCATCGATCACCGTGATGCGGCCGTTGTATCCCTCGCGCCGCAGCATTTCGGCCGCAGCGTTGCCGGCGGCGCCACCGCCAATGATCCCGATGCTTCCGGGCTGTTCGCCGCTGCGGGGAGATGGGTTAGGCGTCGGCGCCAGGGGCTCGCGCTCGACCTTTTCGGTCACGTACGCCTTACCGCCGCGCACCTCGACGCGCCAACAAGCGACCGGGTTGAGCGCCGGCGCCCGCAATGCCTCGCCGGTGCGCACATTGAAGCAGGCGTGATGCCACGGACAATGTACGTGGTCGCCCTCGAGCAGCCCTTCCGCGAGCGGCCCGCTGTAGTGCGAGCATACGGCGCCCATCGCCAGCACCTCGTCGCTGCGTCGCACCACGAACACCGCTTCGCCGTTGGCGTGACCGAGCAGCATCACGCCGTCGGCGAGGTCGGTGAGTGAAATGCCTAACGTAAGGTCTGGTCCAGCCAACTGCTGCTGCTCGCTGCTCATTACGAAGGCTCCGTGACGTGTGGTCGCAGAGTTACAGACACCACGGCGGCGCTTCAAGGCCTAGAGCCGCGAGCATCATGACTACTGCCCGACCTTCTGTTGCAGATTCTTCGCGGCTGCCAAGTGTCCCTCGAACGCAGGCACGACCTTCTGGACGAACGCCTTGAGCTCTGCGTTCTGAATGGCCGGTAGGAGCGTGTTGTTGAGTGCGTCGATCACCTGCTGGTGGTAGGCGACTTCGTGCTCCAAATACGCCTTGTCGAAATCGGCGCCGTGCTTTGTCTTCAGTTCCTTGAGTGCTGTCGCAGCGGCCTCGGCGCCCTGATCGGGCTTCGGTGCGGTCGGCTTCACACCGAGCTTCTTCGCCAGGTCACGGCCCTGCTGCCGGACCGCCGTGTGATCGCGGACGAACTGCTTGCCCAAATCTCGAACGTCTTTGCTGCTGCCGCGCTTCGCCGCGAGGCCACTCGTCTCGATGTCAGCCGTATTTGCTTCGTCGAAGATCGCAACGATGGTGGCGTCGTCGAGCGCCACGCGGCGCTCCGTGGCCGACGCAGCTTTGGGTCGATGTGGCTTCGGCGTGTGCGTGACCGGCATCGCAAACGCCGATGCAAGTCCCACGACCGCGGCGATTGATATCATCTTCAGCATGACATCTTCCTCCTCGTGCTGGATTGTGGTCTCGAGCCCACTTATCCCGGGATATGTCGTGTCGAGAAGATGGTCTGTGTTATGACAATTTGTCAATCAAATCGTGTAGATATTGTGTTTCACTGTGCTAGCCGTTATCCTGTCCGATACGACAAGGACCACCGACATGAATAGCGTAACTCGTTGGAACCGGAAGTTTTACGCCAGCACCCGCGGGCGTATTGTCAGGCTCCTCAGACGGGCGGCGCTAACGGTAGATCAGATCGCTCGCGATCTCCGTCTCACCGACAACGCCGTTCGGGCCCATCTCGCGTCGCTCGAACGCGACGGACTCGTCGAGCAGGACGCGCCCAAACGGGGCTCCGTCGGGAAGCCGGCGCACACGTATCGTGTCACCGACGAAACGAATCAACTGCTCTCACGCGCGTACGTCGTCGTGTTCGCACGCTTGATCGATGTACTGTCGGAGCGCATGAGCCCAACCGAGCTCCAGAGTCTCATGCGGACGGTCGGGAAGAGACTCGCCGAGGACAAACCGCGAGTGGGTGGAACGCGTCGCGAGCGAGTGGAACGCGCTGCCGCTCTACTCGAAGAGCTCGGCGGCGCAACGTCCGTCGAAGAGCACGATGGTGTCCTTCGGATTCGAGGGTATGGTTGTCCGCTCGGCGTCGCGGTGCGCGGTCACGCGGAGGTCTGCGGCTCGGTTCAAATGCTGCTCAGCGAAGCCGTGGGTGCGCCGGTACGAGAGTGCTGCGACCATGGCGAGCGTCCGCAGTGTTGTTTCGAGGTGGCAGTGCAGTGAATCGAGCAGCGTGCGCTCGCTGCGCGGCTCTCAGACGCCTTGGCGGCCCGCCCAAATTCAATGGACGGGCCGCTCGTTTTTCGTCGGCGTATGCGCGTGCACGTGCCTCGCGAGACGGCGCGGGCTAGCTTCCGACAGTCAGGTCGTGCGGCTTTGGACTAACGGCGGCCACGGCATCAATCGACGTGCGAGCCGCAGGGAGGTCTGTTGATCGTCATTCCAGCCGTCAACCTCCGTGAGGGTGCGTGTGTCCATCCGGCCGGCGGCGCTCGCGACGGCGAATCGGTGCAGCTCGCCGACGCAATCGAGGTCGCGCGGTCGTGGGCCGCGATCGGATTCGGCCGTCTTCATGTCACCGATCTCGACGCGGCGTCACGACGCGGTGACAATGCCGCCGTCATCCTATCACTGCTGCATAGCATCGACCTCGAGATCCAGGTGCGCGGCGACGTGCGGACCATCGACGAAGTCGATCGTCTTCTCCAGGCGGGAGCCGATCGCGTCGTCGTCGGCGCGCGCGCGATCGAGGAGGCGAGTTGGCTCGGCGACGTAGCCTTCCAATTTCCAGGTCGCGTCGCCGTGGCCGCGCTTGTCCGAGACCGCAGAGTGACCACGCGTGACCGCAGCACAATGCCGCGCGACGTGCTGAGCATGATCGACGACTGGAATGAGTTGCCGCTTGCCGCTGTGATCGTGACTGTGGCGCAGCGCGACCGGCAGATGCGGGGAACGGACCTGTTCCTCATGGAAGATCTGACGGAGCTGTCGGTGCATCCCGTGATCGCAGCGGGCGGCATCACGACACTGCCCGAGTTGCGCGACCTCGAGGACCGGGGCGTCTCGGGCGCGATCGTTGGTTGGGCGCTCACATCGGGCGGCCTCGACGCACGCGTTCTGGCCGACCAGTTCTCACAGCAGTGACGACGCGCAAGCCGGCGCGCCCTTCACGTTAGGCACGACACCGACCACGCGCGATGGGCGCGGAGCAACCATGTTCGACCTTTCCCAGCTCGATTTTTCGCAGGATTCCGGGTTCGTGACGGTGGTGGCGCAGGACGCGAAGACCGGCGACGTGCTGATGGTGGCCCGCGCCGACCGTGAGTCGATCGTTCAGACCTTGGCGACGGGCGATCTCCAATTCCACACGCGGCTGAGTGGGCGGTGGCGGCCCAACACCGGGAGCCGGCAGCGCGTCGTCTCGCTCGAGTGCGATTGCGATGGCGATGCGCTGCTGGCGCGCGTGGCGCCGTCCGGTCCGGTGTGTCACACCGGCGCGTCGTCGTGCTTCACGCATCCGGAGAGCGATCAGATCGATGCGCCGGTCGAGCGCCGCGGGTCCGGTAGCGCCGCGGCGCGGAGGCGGCTCCGCAAGTTAGGAGAAGAGGCAGCGCTTGCGATCACGGCCTGCTCCGCCGAGGATCTGGCTGCCGCGAGCGAGGAGGTCGCAAGTCTCGTCCATCGTGCGCTCGTCGCGTTGTGCGCGGCCGGTGGAACACTGTCCGACGTGCAACTATTGCTCGGCCGGCGCACGGCGCCGACGTCGGGCCCGACGCGGAACCGCGCACCGAACGCTTGAGCGCGCTCAGACTGGCGATGCACCTCTTCCGCTGATTTCTTGGTTCTCACGATGACCCCCGCCACCCTAGCGTACGCCGACGCTGCCGCCCGGCTGGCCTCGTGCCTGGAGCCTGCGCGCATCCGCACCGGCGTCGCACTCGGGCCCTACACGACCTTCAGGATCGGTGGGCCGGCCGATCTCTTTGTCGAGGTTCAAAACGCCGACGAGTTGGCGACCGCCGTGAGCACCGCACGGGAGGCCGGCATCTCGTGGTTCGTGCTCGGGCTCGGAGCGAACATTCTGGTCGGCGATGGGGGATTCCGCGGACTCGTTATTCGGAATGCGGCTTCGCACACGCAATGGTTCGACGACGGACGCGTGTGCTCCGAGAGTGGCACGATCATGCGCGACTTGATCATGGACGCCGTGCGACGCGGCTGGTCGGGTCTCGAGCACTACGTCGGCATACCCAGCTCGTTAGGCGGAGCGGTTTGGCAAAATCTGCACTTCCTGTCGCCGGCGCCCGAGCGGGCTCGCACCATGTTCCTCGCCGAAGTCTTCGACTCCTGCGAGATTCTCGCTGAAGACGGCGCGCGCCGTTCCGTCGATGCTTCGTATGTGCAGTTCGGATACGACGACACGGTCTTTCACCATCGTCGCGACGTCGTCCTCACCGCAACGCTGAAGTTGTCCGCAGGCGATCCGGCCACGATGCGCCGCGTCATGGAAGAAAACCTCAGTTGGCGTGGCGCACGACATCCATGGCTCGACTGGTTTCCCAGTGCGGGGTCGATCTTCAAGAAAATCGAGGGCGTCGGCGCCGGCCGCCTCATCGACCAGTGTGGACTCAAAGGCTACCGCCACGGCGATGCGCAGATCTCGACGATCCACGCCAACATCATCGTCAACGTTGGCCGGGCAACGGCCGCGGACGTACGCGCCGTGATCGCCACCGCGCAGGAGCGCGTGCAGGACACGTTCGGCTACCACCTCGAGCCGGAGATCGGCTTCATCGGCGAGTTCTGACGGCGCGCGCTACTCGGCGTTTGCAATCTCCTCCCACTTCCCGACAGCGGCGTCCAGCTCGTGCTTTGCCGTATCGAGCTCGGCGTTCAATTCGCGAGCGCGCTCGATTCCAGATGGAGAGTCGTAGAGCGCGGGATCCTGGAGCAGCGCGGTGAGCGAAGCGACGCGCGCATCGATGCGCATGACGTCCGCTTCGGCGGCTTCGATGGCGCGGCGCACCGTGCGACTCGCGCGCTCCTCGACGCGGCGCTGTTCTCGATCGGTGGCCTCTCTGCGCTCCTCGCGCGTTAGGCGCACCGGACCGGGCTTCGCTCTCGCGGCCGCCCTGTTCCGCTCCGTCATCCACTGCTCCCAATCGGTAAAGCCACCGTCGAAGTCGGCGATGCGGCGGTCCTCCAGCGACCAGACGCGCGTCGCGAGGCTCCGCAGCAACGCACGGTCGTGGCTCACGAGAACGATCGTGCCGTCATATGCGGAGAGCGCATCCTCGAGCGATTCGATCGATTCGACGTCCAGATGATTGGTCGGCTCGTCGAGCAAGATGAGATTCGCGTGCGCGAGCACGAGCATCGCAAGCGCCAGGCGCGCGCGTTCGCCGCCCGACAACGTGTCCGTGCTTCGCTGCACGGTGTCACCGGTGAACCCGAACCGCGCGAGATGGCTGAGCATCGCCCCGCGGCCCCAGAGTGGTCTGAGCGTCCCGATCACATCCAGGAGCGAACGCCCGGATGGTACCTGCGTGAGCTCCTGTCGATAGTACGCCGCCGCAATGGACCCGCCTAACCGAATCGTTCCGCGCTCGAGCGCCAGCTCGCCCAGTGCGGCGCGCAACAGCGATGATTTGCCCGCGCCGTTCGCGCCCACGAGACCGATGACATCGCCGCGACGCACCGTCGCCGAGAAGTCCTCGATCAGCGTGCGGCCACCTTGCGCGACCCGCGCCCGGTCCGCGACCAGGACTTGATCCCCGCCGCGTTCCGTGGCCGAGAGACGAAACGCCATTATGTCTTCCTCGCTGGGAGGCGGACTCAACCTCGGCATCCGCTCCAGACGCGTGCGTCGTCCCTTCGCTTGGCGACTGTTCTGGCCGGCGATGTTCCGGCGAATGTAGTCCTCTTCGCCGGCGATGACGCGCCGCTGCTGCGCGTACGCGCGCTGCTGCGTGAGGCGGCGTTCATCGCGTTGTCGCACGAACGCGCGGTAGTTACCGGTGTACGCGAACGTGCGGCTGTCTTCCAGGTGCAATACGTGGTCGACGACGCCATCCAGAAATGCGCGATCATGGCTGATGACCAGCACCGTTTCGCCGGCGTCGCGCAGATACGCCTCGAGCCACGAAGCCGTCTCGAGGTCGAGGTGATTCGTGGGTTCGTCGAGCAGCAGGACATCGGCCGGCGTCACGAGTTGACGGGCCAGCGCAACGCGTCCGCGCTCGCCACCACTCAGGGTATCGACCGACTGCGTGCGCGCGCGTTCCGGATCGAAACCCAGTCCATGCAGCACCGCGTCGACGCGCGATGAATACGTGTAGCCGCCCGCGTGCTCGAAGCGCTCGAGGTCGTGGGCGTAGGCGTCGAGGTCCGCAGCGGTCACGCGATCGCCCAGCGCGCCAATTCGCTCGGCCTGTTCGCCTAACGAGCCCTCGAGCGCGATGAGTGGCGCGAATGGCGCGGCCGCGGCGTCCCACACCGTGCGCGCGTCGCCGAAGTCCCGGAGCTGTTCGAGCAGCGCCAGCCGGAGTCCGCTCGCCCGGCTCACGGCGCCCGTCGACGGCTCCATGGTTCCCATGATCAAACGGAACAAGCTTGTCTTTCCGGAACCGTTCCGGCCGATGATGCCCCAGCGTTCGCCGGCGCTCACCGTGAAGGTCACGTCCGCGAGCAGCGGCTCCGCTCCGAACGTGATCCCAACCTGGGCCATCGACAGCTGAGTCATGCCGTGCGCGAACGGTTGTCGATCACGCGCCGGTGATCCACGACGTCCACTCGGATTCCGCGAGGCCCACCGACAACCGTTGCTGGCACCGAACCAGGGGCGTTCGCAACAACAGTGGCTCGTCGACCAAGAGCGCCAACCACCGCTCATCGGAGAGGCGAGCGGCGCGGAGTCCGAGGTCCGCGTAGGGCCGCGACTCGATGTCGACCAACGCCGACACGCCGAATCGTTGTACGAATCGCACGAGTTCCCCGCGCGATGCCGGCCGCTCCACGAGATTCACAAAATGCGCTCGCACGCGGCGCTCGGAAAAGAACCGTTGCGCCTTTCGCGTGTTCGCGCACTTGCGCGTACCGAAGATCTGGACTTCCATGGCTGGCTGTCGGGAAGCGAGTATATGTGCGTGCACGGAATCTATATGGTCGACACGTCGCGCTCAGCCGCGTGAGCACTCCACTGCGATACCGCGCCGCGTGGTGGGTACCGGGCGCCCACCTCCGGACGCTATGGGGCAAGATGATCCGCTTGCGACAACACGTGGACACACGACGCGAGCGATGGGACACGCCGGATGGCGACTTCTTGGACCTCGATCGACTCGATGCGCGCAATGGACATCCACGCTTGGTGATCCTTCATGGCCTCGAGGGCTCGTCGAATTCGCACTACGCGCGCGGTCTACTCGCCGCAGCACGTGACCGAGGATGGGCCGCTGACGTTCTCGTGTTCCGATCCTGCAGCGGCGAGCCCAACCGACTCCTGCGCTCGTATCACTCGGGCGAAACCGGCGACATCGACTTCGTCCTTCGCAAACTGATCGCGGCGCAACCCAATCAGCCGATCGTGCTAACGGGAGTCTCGCTGGGTGGCAACGTCCTCCTCAAGTGGCTCGGTGAGCAAGCCGAGTGCGCTCCGTCGCAGATCGTTGCGGCGGTCGCGATCTCTGTGCCGTTCGATCTCGCCCTGGGGTCGGAGCATCTTCAGCACGGCTTCTCCAGACTCTACGAGTCCTATTTCCTGCGCAGCCTGCGCAAAAAGGCGTTGGGAAAAGCGGCTCGTTTTCCCGGTCGCCTCGATCCCGTCGCCATCGCGCGTGCGACGTCGCTCTGGGAGTTCGACGATGCCGTCACGGCTCCCATCCACGGTTTTCGCGGCGCCCGCGATTACTACGACAAGTCGAGCTCCATCCGATGGCTCGAACACGTGCGTGTCCCGACGCTGCTGCTCAACGCGGTCGACGATCCGTTTCTTCCGTCGTCCGTGCTCGATGAGGTGCGCACGATCGCGCGAACGAATGCCGCGTTGCATGTCGAGTTCGTGGCCAAGGGTGGACACGTTGGATTCATCTCTGGCGTCGCGCCGTGGCGGCCGGTCTACTATGCCGAAGCACGAACGATCGATTTTCTCGGCGATGCTCTTCGCCGCCGGATTGCAAACCGATGACATCCGCAGCGCCTAACGAGACCCGTCCGGCGACGCCCGCCGACTGGCATCGCGAGCGCGCCCAGGACAGCGCGAGGCGAGCGGCGCTCGTGTCCGCTGCGGCACGCCGGATCGGGCGCTATCGCCTCGTCGCGTTTGCGCTATTCGTGCTGGCGTGTGCGTGGGCCGTGACGCCGGCTGCGCCCCTTCCCTGGGTGTCGTCGGTCGCGTCAGTCGTGACGCTTGCCGCGTTCGCGTTGCTCGTCCGTCGGCACCGTCAGAACCGCGCCGCGTTCACAGCGCTCGAATATCGTCGCATTTACCACGAGCGCGCCGTGCATCGCATCGCACGCGAATGGGCTGCGCTGCCCGTGCCGCGCACCTCAATCGATCTCACGAACCACCCGTATGCAGCGGACCTGGCCATCACCGGACCATCGAGCGTGCTGCAATTGCTCGATGTTGCATCCTCCGCCCCTGGCCGCCCAACACTGCGTGAGTGGCTCCTTGGACCTCCACCGCCCGCCGCCACCATTGCCGCGCGGCAGATCGCTGTGCGCGAGCTCGCCGCTCGCGACGACGTCCGCGTCGAGCTCGGCGTCCTCGCCATCGGAGTCGGAGAGCTCGATCCCGCCGCGCTCGAACGCTTTTTTGTCTGGTGCGAATCGGAAGGAACGCTCGCCCACCGACATGCGCTGCTGTGGGCCGGACGGACCTTCACTGCAGCGATCGTCGCCGCGATGATCCTGCAGGCAGCAGGACTCCTCGGCCATCCCTGGTGGTTAGCCGTAGTGCTGGTGGCGCGTTTGTTCCGTGTCGCTGTCCGACGTCGCGCGACAGACAGCAGCGCGATACCTGGCATCTCGTTCACTGCGTTAGGCGGACACCGAGCCATGCTCGCTGTCATCGCCGGCGCCGCGTTCGAAACGCCTCACCTGGCGACACTCGCCGCGGCTCTTCGAGCGGCGCCCGGCGCTGCCGTGGCCCTTGGCCGCGTCGAGCGCATTGCAGCGTGGGCCGAGGTGCGTCAGTCGCCCATGCTGCACTTCGCGCTCGACTGGTTGTTCTTGTGGGACTTCCACGTCGGCGCGGCGTTCGACAAATGGAAGCGTACCGCGGGTCGTCACGTGCGCGGTTGGCTCGCTACGCTCGGCGAGTTCGAAGCCCTCACGGCGCTGTCGACCCTCGCCCACGACCAACCGCAGTGGAGCTTCCCCGATGTCCACGATGACGCCCCCGTGACGCTCGAGGCCGCGGCCCTCGCGCACCCGCTCATCGCCGATGCCCAACGCGTCGCCAACGACGTCACCGTTGGCCCTCCCGGTACGTTCCTGCTCATAACCGGATCGAACATGTCGGGTAAGAGCACGCTGCTGCGCGCAATTGGCGTCAACTGCGTGCTCGCGCAAGCTGGCGGACCCGTGTGCGCATCCCGCTACCGGGCTCACACGCTTCGCCTCTACGCCAGCATGCGCATCGAGGACTCACTCGCCAACGGCGTCTCTCTCTTCATGGCCGAGCTTCGCCGTCTCAAGAGCGTTGTCGATGGCGCGCGTGCGCGCGTGCCTGGCCAAACGCCCGTGCTCTATCTGTTCGACGAGATGTTGCACGGGACGAACTCCTCGGAACGACGCGTTGCCGCCCGCATCGTCCTGGAACATCTTCTCGAGGCCGGTGCGATTGGAGCCGTGACATCGCATGACCTCTCACTTGCCTCAGCGGAGCCAATTCAGAGTGCAGCGCGCTGCGTCTCATTTGCCGATTCGATCGACCGAACGAGCGGCACACCGGTGCTGCACTTCGACTACCGACTTCGCGATGGGCTCGCGACGTCCACCAATGCTCTTGCGCTGCTCGATCTCGTCGGACTCGGCCCAGATGCCTCTTGAGCAGCATCGCGCCAGCAGCGGCGCACTACTAATACTCCGTTAACTTGCGTCCCAGCTATGCGCACCCTCTTCCTCTCGTTTTTCATCGTCGGACTCGTGCTAGGCGTGACGAGCATGATCAGCGGTATCGACCGCGAACAGCGGCGTGGCCGCTGGGTGAAGTACCTGAACCTTCCGACGCTGGGTACTGCCGCGGTGCTGTTCGGAATCGTCGGATACCCTCTCGCCAAGTACACGTCTCTTCCGCCGGGCGCGCTTGCGGCTATTGCGGCAGCCGCTGCCGTGGCGGGCGGCATCGCTATGGTTGCAGTGATAGCTGGCTGGGCAGTGCCGAGTGCGGCACGAGACATCCCTGATGAGCGCTACCTGCTCCAGGGACACCTCGCTCGCGTCGTTCGGCTAATCGATGGGTCGAAAGGAGGAGAGATTGCGTTCGAGGTCGAAGGCAAGCGTCAGATAGCGACCGCGACAAGTCTCGACGGAACGTCCATTGCCGTGGACGCCGAAGTAGTCATCGAACGCGTGGAAAACGGCGTGGCGTACGTGGAGCGCTGGACCACGATCGCCAAGCAACTCGAGCTGCCGTCTTAGCCGGAAATAGCAGCGACCCGTTCGCGCGCTTGCGCGCACATCAGGCACTCCGTATATGGTGCATTACGAGGTGCGCCCATGTCGGATGCGTTGGTCTTTGCGATCGTCTTCATCGCGTTTGTCGTCCTACGCATCGTCGCGGCGACCATTTTCTTTCTCTGCCTGCTCCCTGACGGCGATCGCTGTCCCAATTGCGACACTCCCACGCTGCGCATCCAGTCTCGCGGGTGGAATCTTCTCATGCCCTGGTTCCGAACGAGTTGGTGCTACGCGTGCAACTGGGAAGGGTTGCTCCGTAACGGCGCGCTCTCACCGCAGCCGGAGACGCAGGAGCAGACGCGTCACGACGTGAAGACCTGACCCGCATTCAGCCATCGCTCACGCGAGCGCTCACCCACACGCCTAACCACCCGGGCCAGTTGCCGCTCATTTCGATGAAATCGTCGAAGTAGAGCAAGCCAACCGATTCGAGTTGTTCCGTTAGCGCGATGATCGCGTCGTCGTCGTGGAGCGGTCCAATGGCGACGACGTCGCCTTCCACGCGAAACTCATCGGGCGTGAGAGCGAACCGTTCGTCGATTGCGCTGCGCACCAATCCCGAACGCTCGAACGCGGCCTTGCGAATGAGCATGGTGGGCGCGTCCGACGGAAGAGAAAGCGGCATAGCCCAAGTTTGTCGCTGCGAGGGCGGCGTGTCCACTCGACCGGCTGCACGGTTGCACAGGCCGATTACCTTTCGCGCATGAGCGCGCATTCGGCTGTCACATCGAGCTCCTCCACGACACGAGCGGAGCTGGATCTCGACGTCATTGTCGTCGGCGCCGGCCACGCGGGCACCGAAGCCGCTGTCGCCGCCGCACGACTCGGCGCGAAAGTTGGGCTCGTCACCGCCGCGCTCGAAACGATCGGGCAGATGTCCTGTAATCCCGCGATCGGCGGCATTGCAAAAGGGACGGTAGCGCGGGAGGTCGACGCACTCGGCGGCATCATGGGTCGCGCGACTGACCTCGCGATGCTGCAGTTCCGCATGCTCAATCGGAGCAAAGGTCCGGCGGTCTGGGCGCCGCGAGCACAGTGCGATCGCGGGCTTTACCGCCGCGCGGTCCGATCGCTCCTCGAGGAGCATCCGACGCTGCACACGATTCAAGGCACTGTCGCGCGCTTGTTGATCGACGCGGACGCGCGGCGCGCGTTAGGCGTCGAGACGCTCGAGGGCAGACGCTTCACGGCTCGCAGCGTTGTCATCACAGCGGGCACGTTCCTCCGCGGTCGCATCCACATCGGCACAGATACCAAGCTGGCGGGCGGTCGCGCCGGCGACGCACCAGCCATTCATCTCGCGCAGCAGCTCGAGGAGCTCGGCCTCGACGTCGCGCGATTCAAGACTGGTACGCCACCACGTGTGGATGGACGGTCAGTCGATCTCTCCCGGTTGCAGCGCCAGGACAGCGAAGTCGACGCGTTCGACTTTTCCTGGTCGCACTTTTGGACAATGCCGCGCCGCACAGAATCCGGCACGAGGCACCCAACTCAATTGCCGTGCTGGATCACGCACGCCGGCGCCGACGTGAAGCGAATCATCAGCGACAACATCGACCGCTCGGCGATGTACGGCGGAGCGATCGCGTCGCGGGGGCCGAGATATTGTCCAAGTGTCGAGGACAAGATCGTGAAGTTCCCCGACGTCGAGCGCCACCAGGTCTTCCTGGAGCCCGAAGGACACGACACGGCCGAACTCTACGTCAACGGACTATCGACCTCGCTGCCCGTCGACGTCCAACTTGAGTTCCTGCACGCGGTACCCGGCCTCGAGCACGCGCGCATGACGCGCGCCGGGTACGCGATCGAGTACGACTACTATCCACCGGTGCAGCTCGACTCCGCCCTGCAGCTCAAGGCGCTCGGTGGCGTGTACCTCGCGGGCCAGATCAATGGTACGACCGGATACGAAGAGGCGGCAGCGCAGGGTGTCGTGGCCGGCATCAACGCGGCACTCGCCGCGCGCGGCGACGTTCCGTTCGTCCTCGGCCGCGAGACGTCGTACATCGGCGTGCTGATCGACGACCTCGTGACGCGTGGCGTCGACGAGCCGTATCGGCTGTTCACGTCGCGTTCCGAGTTTCGCCTAACGGTGCGACAGGACAACGCGCTGCGCCGGCTGTCGCCGCGCGCCATGGCGCTCGGTATGCTGTCGGAGCGAGAGATCGCCGCGGTCGAGCGGCGACTGGACGATGAGGAGCGAACGCTTCGTCTCGCTCGGGACACGACCGCCGAGCCGGAGGTCGTGGATGCGCTGCTGCGCGCGGCTGGGAGTGCACCGCTGGCGCACGCCATCCGTGTCGCCGAGTTGGCGAAACGACACGGCGTGTCACTCGACGCGCTGATGCAGTTGACGGGCACCCGCGGCGATCTGTCGCCGGAAGCGGTGGCGTCGGCCGAGCTGGAGCTCAAGTACGCCGGCTACTTCGAGCGCGAGCGTGTGCAGGCGTCACGGCTGCAGCGCATGGGCGACTTTGCGTTAGGCGCCGACATCGCGTACGCCGAGATGCGTTCGTTGTCGTTCGAGGCGCGGCAGAAGCTGGGCACGATCCGTCCGCTGACGCTGGCGCAGGCCGCGCGGATTCCCGGCATCAGCCCGAGCGACCTCCAGAACCTGGTGCTCGAGGTGACGAAGCGCCCGGTACCGCGCGCGACCGCGGGCGATCGGCGCGACGTATCGGCGGCCGCGCCCGACGTCTGATTTGCCGCGGGCCATTTATTCGCTTTTTGTATATTAATAGGCCACTTCGCCCGCGAACCGAGCTCATCACCGGAGGGTGCGATGAGAATCGTTGCCGTGCTGTTGGGAATTGCGATCGTGTGTCCGGTTCAGGCGCAGGAGACGAGCGGCGCAAATACAATGAACGATCGTGCGCCGACCATCACGACGACTGGGCATGGTGAGGCGCGCGTCACTCCCGATCGCGCGACGCTGTCGATCGGCGTCCAGACGAAGGCCGCGACTGCCGCGCAGGCGAGCGCGGACAATGCGCAGAAGCAGCGCGCGGTGATCGATGCGCTCAAGTCGTTAGGCATCACCGACCAGCAGATTTCGACGGTGGAGTACAGCGTGTATCCCGAGAGCGCGCCGACGAACAATACCGAGCGCACGCCGCGCATCATCGGCTATACCGTGTCGAACACCGTGCGCGTGGACGTCCAGAAGATCGACCGACTCGGCTCCATCATCGACGCGGCGCTCGGCCACGGCGCCAATGCGATCAACTCGTTGGACTTCTCGTCGTCCAATGAGGATGATGCGCGACGCGCTGCGTTAGCCATTGCCGTCCAACGTGCTCGCGGGGATGCAGAGGCGATGGCACGCGGTGCGGGCGGACGATTGGGTGATCTGGTCGACCTGACATCACAGGCGGCTACGCGCCCGATTCAGTTCGGTGCGCGCATGTCCCTCGCGGCCGGGGCTGCCACGCCGATAAGCCCTGGTAGCGAGACCGTATCCGTCGATATAGCGGCTCGTTGGCGCTATATCCCGCAGTAGGGGCTTTTGGCGTGTTTCTAGCGCTATACTGCCGCCTAACTGTCGCACTAATATCTAGCGGAAGCGAACAGTTTCATGTGAAACAGCAAGGGCGGTTGCGGAGCTGGTGTTCCACGTGAAACAGAAAGATGTCTTCCGTTCGGCAATCACTGATTATATTGGCGGCGCGCGAAAGACTGTCTTCGACCCTTAGATGGACGGAAGCGACTGGTGGCTAGGGTCATCGCGATCGCCAATCAGAAAGGTGGGGTGGGTAAGACAACCACAGCCGTCAACCTCGCTGCGAGCCTCGCGGTGGCCGAGCAGCGAACACTCCTCGTTGATGGCGACCCTCAGGGTAATGCAACGAGCGGCGTCGGTCTCGACGGTGAGCGCGTCGCGCGAACCGTGTATAACGCCCTCATCGGCGAGTGCTCACTCGCCGAGGTCATTCTCAGAAGCATCCAGTTCGCGCATCTGGACGTCGCTCCGGCGACACCCGACCTTGCGGGTGCCGAAGTAGAACTCGTCGATAGCCCGCGCCGCGAACTGTCCATGCGTGACGCAATCTCTCCGGTTCGCTCGCGCTACGACTTCATTCTCATCGACTGTCCGCCATCTCTTGGTCTCCTCACCGTCAACATGTTGGCGGCGGCGGATGCCATCCTGATCCCGGTTCAGTGCGAGTACTACGCTCTCGAGGGACTGTCGCAGCTGTTGAACACGGTGCACATGATTCAGCGAGGGGTGAACGCTGACCTCGCCATTGACGGCGTCCTGCTGACCATGTACGACGCGAGGCTTAACCTCTCGCGCCAAGTTGCCGCCGATGCACGCGAATACTTTGGTCCCAAGGTGTTCGACGCCGTCGTTCCTCGAAATGTCCGGCTCGCGGAAGCGCCAAGCTTCGGGAAGCCCATCATTCTCTACGACGTCGCCTCCGCTGGCGCACAGGCGTACGTCAGTGTCGCTCGCGAGCTGCTTGAGCGATATCGACGTAGCGGCGATTTCAGGCCGGCAGCCCTGGTGTCTGAGCCCCCGGCACCAGACGTCGCCAGAGCCGACTAGCAAGGCCGAGCATCTCGTCTCTGCTTCGCGGTCGGACGATCCGTCGCATTCCAAAACCGAGGCCGACATGATCGCGCTTGAGGCCACTCCACCAGATTCCCATCATGTCCACTGAAAAGCCCCGACGCCTGGGACGCGGACTTGAAGCACTGCTCGCGACCCGGCCCAGCGCATCCACCCCCGACGCGGCAGCGCGCAACGAGCTGCAGCGAATCGCGCTTTCGCGCATTCACCCCAACCCGTACCAGCCTCGTGTCGAGTTCAAGCCGAACGAGCTCGCCGAACTCGAGGCGAGCCTCAAGGCGAACGGGTTGCTACAGCCGATTGTGGTCCGACCGCGGCCGAACGGGGACGGCTATGAGCTAATCGCAGGCGAGCGCCGGCTCCGTGCCGCTACGCGAATCGGTTGGGAGGAGATCCCGGCTGTCGTGAAGGAAATCGATGACCAGATGCTACTGACCCTCGCCCTGGTCGAGAACCTTCAGCGTTCCAATCTCAACCCGATCGAAGAAGCCCAAGGTTATCAGCGTCTGATCAGCGACTTTACACTAACGCAACAGCAGATCGCGGATCTCGTCGGAAAGGACCGGACAACTGTAGCTAACATACTGCGACTATTGGCCTTACCCGAATCCGTTCGCCGCATCCTCCAGGAAGGTCACATAACCCTCGGACACGCGCGAGCGCTACTTGCCATTTCCGACGAACGGCAACTCACCACCCTCGCCAATGAGATCGTCGCCCATGGCCTGACCGTCCGCGATGTCGAGGAGCGCGCCCGCGCTGGACAAGCCCCACGTCCCAGGCCGCGCCCACGCCGCGGGGCATCGACGAGCGAACTGCCTCCGGCAATCCGTCGCGCCGGCGAAGAGCTCCGTCGGCATCTGCAGACCGACGTGTCGATTTCCCAACGCAATTCGGGACGCGGCGCCATCGAGATCGTCTTCTATTCCGCCGACGATCTTGATCGATTGCTCGACCTCCTCCTAGGAAGCCGCCGAGACGCGATGTGACGAAAGAGCCCAGCGAAAAACTGTCTGGACGTGGGTACGGCAATATCTACACGCCGCATGCTGGCTCGATGATCATCCAGGTGCAGCGGGAAAGCGGGCTGGCGAATCGCACCATCATCCTAACGCAACGCCAGGTGCGTCTCCTCCGACGCGGTGCTTACGCTGTCGGAACCATTTTCGCGATCGTCCTGCTCAGTTGGTTCTTCCTGGCGACCCAAGCCGCACGGGTTCCTGGATTGACCCGACGCGTCGAAACACTCCAGCACGACGTCATACGCCTCGACACGCTCCAAGCGGCACTCACGGCGCTCGAGAGCAGATTCCAACAAGTGCAGCACATGCTCGGCGCATCGACGCCCCAAACCGGCGAAGCCGCCAGCACCCCTGCCGCACCTGCGGCCGATACAGCTAGCAACTCCGTTCCGAGCCAGTGGCCGCTTGCGGTCGCCGGCACCATCGTCGCTCGCGACGACACAACATCATCGACCCGCGGTATGGACATCGAAGCGCCGGCAGGCACGGAGGTTCGTGCCTCGGGCGCGGGTTCGGTCGTCGAGGTCAGTGTCGATTCTTCGGGCACCTCTGTCGTTCGGATCGCACATCGCGACGGCTACGAGACCACCTACGCCGACGTTCGCGATGTACGGGTGACCCAGAAGAATCGCGTGGCGGCCGGCGCCGTGATCGGTGTGTTAGGCAGCCAAACCAGTGGCCTTCCCGCGCACCTTCACTTCGAAGTGCATCACAACGGCTCGAGCGTCGATCCCATGTCGCTCATGAAACAAGGACCATCGAATGGCGATCTTCAATAAGGACGCGCGCGCAGCAGACGACACGCGGAGCCCCTCAGTCGGCGGGAGCTCGTCCCTGTCCATCATTGCCGCCGGGACAAGCATCGACGGCGACATTGAGACCGAGGGCGTCATTCGTGTCGAAGGACGCGTCGAAGGTTCGATTCACGCTGGGCGCCAGGTCTTGATCGGACGCCAAGGCGAAGTCCGCGGCGACATCACGACGCGGGAAGCCGTTGTCGGAGGCAAGGTCGAAGGCACGATAAACGCCAGCGAGCGTCTCGAGGTGCAGAGCACCTCGGTGATCACGGGCGACATCAACACCCGCGCGATTGCAGTTGTGGAAGGCGGCCGGATCAACGGCACCGTTCGCATCACCGACGCCAAAGAGCACGTCGATTCCGAGGAAGCGGAAACGCCTTCGTTAGCCTTCGGCCGCTAGGGCTCTACTCCGCAGTCAGGCACCGCCGTACTACTTTGAAGGCGACAACCCACATTCGGTTGTCGCCTTCTTCGTTTTTTGCACCTTCACAAGACCATACACATCAAGGCCTTATGCCAGCTGTACACAGGCGTGTGCGATTGTTTTCCACATTCTTCCACATTTTCGCACTCGCTGCCTGTGGGCGCGGCGCGGCTTCCGGCAATGCAGCCGGTGCGAGTGCGTTCAAGGTGGCACTGCTCACACCAGGACCTATATCCGACCATGCGTGGAATGCGGGTGCCTACCAGGGCTTGCTACGGATTCGCGACAGCGTCGGCGCACATATAAGCCATATCCAGGTGAAAACTCCGGCCGACTTCGAGGAGAACTTTCGAGCATACGGCGCGCAGGGATACAACCTCGTGTTCGGGCACGGCTTCGAATTTCAAGACGCCGCATCGCGCGTGGGACCCGAGTATCCGAATACGATCTACATCACCACGTCGGGTAATCGGTCGGGGCCGAACGTGGCACCGATGATCTTCGGATTCGAGGAGCCGTCCTACTTGGCCGGCATCATTGCGGGTACGCTTTCACGTTCGCGCGTCGTTGGCGTCATCGGAGGAACCGACCTTCCTCCCGTGAAGAGCAGCTTTCTGGCGTTTACCGCCGGCGTGCACGCGATCGATCCACACGTTACTGTCCTGACGTCCTACATCGGGAATTGGGATGACGCGAGCGCCGGCAAAGAACAGGCGCTCGCACAAATCCAGCGCGGCGCCGACTTCATCTTCCAGAATGCCGACGCTGCCGGTCTGGGTATTTTCCAGGCCGCCAAAGAGTCGAAAGGCGTCTATGTTTTCGGAGCGAATTCGGACCAGAGCAGCGTCGCACCGGGCGTCGTCATCGCAAGCGTCGTAATCGATCTGCCGCACGCATTCCTAACGGTGGCTCGGCAAGTGAAGGCACGGACGTTCAAGCCCGGGATCCTCTACTTGGGGACAGGTTCGGACGTGACCAAGCTCGTCATTAATCCGGCGCTCAAATCGCTCATCACACCGGCGCTGCAAGCGCGCCTCGACGCGACACGCCAAGCGATCCTGGACGGGCGATTGCACCCGCCTCGGATAGAGTTCGTCGACTCGACGAGCGCACACTGAGCATGCCGACACTCTCGGAGATGGCGCAGTACCTCGATGACCTGCTGCGCATCGCGGAGACTGCGGACTATCCCAATGCAGTGAACGGCGTTCAGGTCGACAGCGACGACGATATCACGAAAATCGCCGCGGCGGTCGACGCGCGTGAGCGCACGATCCACGATGCGGTTGCGGCCGGCGCCAATCTGCTCCTCGTTCATCACGGCCTTTTCTGGGGCGGAGTGCGCCCGTTGCGCGGGCCCGCGCTGCGTCGAGTCGACGCGCTCATCACCGGCCGGCTGGCGCTCTACTCGGCGCACCTCCCGCTCGACGCGCATCCGACGCTCGGCAACAACGTGCTGCTGGCACGTGAGCTCGGCCTAACGCCGACGTTTGGTTTTGCCAGACACCACACGATCGACATCGGTGTCGGCGGTGAATCGAACACGCCGACCATGGACATCATCGCGCGCACGACGGAGTTCGCGAAGCGATATGGCGGCGCTGTGCGCCACACCTCGTGCGAACCGGGACGCGAGACCAGGCGATGGGCCATCTGCACGGGAGCCGGCGCGTCCCACGACACGCTCGCGGAGGCCGCGCTTCGCGGCGTGGACACGCTGATCGTCGGCGAGGGCCCGCATTGGACGGCGATCGACGGCGAGGAGTTGGGCATCGTCGTGATCTACGCCGGTCACTATGCAACCGAAACACTCGGCGTCCAGGCGCTCGCCGCCGATCTGAGCGCCAAGTTCACCATCCCGTGGTCGTTCCTGCACGCACCCACGGGGCTGTGACGACGAGCAGCGCTGCGCTCGCACTCGAGAACATCGCGCGCCGCTTCGGCCGGGTGCGCGCACTCGACGATGCATCGATCGTGGTGCGCGACGGAACCGTGCACGCACTTCTGGGCGAGAATGGCGCCGGCAAAACGACACTGATGCGCATCGCGTTCGGCCTGGTGCGACCCGATGCGGGAACGATTCGCGTGCACAGCCGAACCGTCACCCTGGCCTCGCCGTCCGCCGCGATTGCGTTAGGCATCGGCATGGTGCACCAACACTTCAGCTCCATACCGGCCCTGACCGTTGCCGAGAACGTCGCGTTGGGCGGACACGGAGCGTACCGCGTGGAGCGGGTCCGTGCGCGCGTGCGCGAGATTTGCGGGCTCGTCGGCTTTGCGCTCGATCCCGATGCGCGCGCGGGCGACTTGTCGGTCGGCGCGCAGCAGCGGTTGGAAATCGTGAAGGCTTTGTCCCACGGCGCGCGCACGTTGATCCTGGACGAGCCGACCGCTGTGCTCGCGCCGCGCGAAGCCGACGATCTGCTCGCGATGCTGCGCCGCTTCTCGGGCACAGGCGGCACTGTCGTCCTCATCACGCACAAGCTTCCTGAAGCGCTCGCCATCGCTGACGATGTCACCGTGCTCCGTCACGGACGGACCGTGCTCGCCGAATCGGTCGCCAACGTGGACAGCGTCACGCTTGCCAAGGCGATGATCGGCGGTGCGCCGCCGGTCGAAGTGCGTCGCGAACGTACGGAGCCGGGTCCCGTCGTGCTGTCGGCTCGCGAGCTCACCGTGAGCGATGCGCGAGGCGTGATGCGCGCCCGGGATGTCAGCCTCGATGTTCGGTCGGGCGAAGTGCTCGGCGTGGCAGGCGTCGACGGCGCGGGTCAACACGAGCTGCTCCTCTGCCTTGCAGGTCGCCTGCCGGCGACGGCGGGACGTGTCGAAGGCTCAACGACGATCGGATTCGTGCCGGAAGATCGGCATCGCGATGCCCTGATTCTCGATTTCGACGTTGCAGAGAATCTCGCCTTGCAGGACGCTGGCTCGGCGCGCTGGCGGTTGGCGTGGCCGCGCATCCGCGCGCGCGCGGCCGCGATCCTAACGGAGTACGATGTGCGCGCGCCGTCCACCGACACGATGGTCGGCACGCTGTCTGGTGGGAATCAGCAGAAGCTCGTGTTGGCGCGGGAGCTGGAACCGAAGCCTCCGGTGGTGATCGTCGAGAACCCGACGCGCGGTCTCGACATCGCGGCCACAGCGGCGGTGCACGACCGGCTCTTGGGTGCGCGCGACTCTGGCGCTGCCGTCGTCATCTACTCGAGCGACCTGGATGAGGTCCTCGCGTTGGCGGATCGGCTCATCGTGATGTTCGAGGGTCACGCGCGGGAGGTCCCCCTCGACCGCGACGCCGCCGGTCGCGCGATGCTGGGCGCCGCGTGACGCCGCCTAACGAGGCGGCAGCGCGATCACAGCTCGCGATTCTGGCGGCATGCCTCGTCCTCGGAATGACGCCGTGGTTCAGCGCAACAGTGGCCGCGCCGGCGATGATCGCCGAATGGCACCTGCCGGTGGCGAGCGGCCCGTGGTTCACGATGGCCGTGCAGCTTGGATTCGTTGCCGGCACGTTGGTCGGATCGCTGTTCATGCTCAGCGACCGCTGGCGCGCGGAACGCTTCGCCGGTTGGAGCGCGATCGTTGCGGGAATCGCAACAATCTTGATCGCCGAGCGCGTCCATAGTGCGTCCGGAGCGCTCGTGCTGCGGGCCGTGACTGGAGCGGCCTTGGCCGGCGTATATCCGCCAGGCATCAAATTGGTTGCCGGATGGTGGCGGTCTCGCCGAGGACTGGCGATCGGCGTGCTGGTCGGTGCGCTCACGGTCGGTTCCGCTTCGCCGCACTTGATCAGCGCGCTCTCGCCTAACCAGAATTGGCGCGGCGTTCTGTTGGTCTCGGCGGGAGCGGCATTCGCCGCTGCGGCGCTGTTCTTGTTCGCCGTTCGTGAGGGACCATACCAAGCGCCGTCGGCGGCCGTGAGCGCAGCCGGGTTACGACGCGTCGTCGGCGATCGCGGTGTCCTCCTGGCGACGGCGGGCTATCTCGGCCACATGTGGGAGTTGTACGCGATGTGGAGTTGGATCGCGCTCTTTTGGGCGGCCGTCGCTGCCCAACATGCACTGTCCCGCACCGTCCCGAGCATCATGGCGTTTGCCACGGTCGCGTCGGGCGCGATCGGGTGCGTGGTTGCCGGAGTGCTCGCGGACCGCTTCGGCCGCACGACGACGACCATGACCGCAATGGTGATCAGCGGATCCTGCGCGTTGATCGTCGGCTTCGCGTATCGCGCGGCCGCGTCGCCGCTGATCCTCGGCGCGATCACGTTGATCTGGGGCGTGAGCATCGTAGCCGATTCGGCCCAGTTCTCGGCGTGCGTGACGGAGCTCTCGCCTCCCGAGTACGTCGGAACGGCGCTCACGGTGCAGACGTGCCTCGGCTTTCTGCTCACCGTCGCCAGCATCCGGGCCGTGCCCGTGTGGGTCGCGCACTGGGGCTGGGGCTACGCCTTCGCACCGCTCGCGTTAGGCCCGCTGTTCGGCACGATCGCGATGTTCCGGCTGCGCGCCGATCGATATCGAGTCCGGCTCGCCGGCGGACACGGTTAGGCGGAGCGAGATGTCCGGCCCGGCGCCCGCGGCGGATGCTTCGACCAATCGTTGGCGTCGCCGCATTGCGTCTTGGATGTCCACCGGAACCCTTGCTGCTGTCGTCGCCGTCCTATCGCTCGCGCTGTTGTGGATGGCCCTGCGATTGGCCGGGTTCGATGCCACGCTTGCGCTCGGCGCGCTGTGGCGTGGATCGTTCGGCAATTGGTACGCCCTCACGTCCTCGACGCTCGTGCGCGCGACGCCGCTCGTTCTCACCGGGCTTGCGGTCGCCATCGCTTTTCGCGCCGGCGTGTGGAACATCGGGGCAGACGGGCAACTGCTGGTGGGCGCCGCTCTGGCGACCGCCGTGGGACTCGCGTGGGGTGACGCATTGGGTTGGGCAGCGCTGCCGATCGCGCTCGTCGCCGGTGCCGTTGGAGGCGCGTGCTGGGCCGGCATCGCCGCGGTTCTCCGTACCAGGTTCGGCGTGCTCGAGGTCATCAGCACCATCATGCTGAACTTCGTCGCGCTCGATTTGGTGGGATATCTGGTGCGCGGTCCGCTGCAGGAACCGAGTCACGCGTATCCCCAGAGCAATGAGATACCGGCGCAGATGCACCTGCCGTTCCTCATCCCCGGGACGCGGCTGCATTGGGGGTTTGCGTTAGGCGTCTGCGCCGCCGGCATCCTCTGGTGGGCCATGCGATCGACCGCCGCCGGTTTCCGCGTTCGTGCGATCGGCGCCAACGCCGATGCGGCGCGTATCGCCGGACGAGTCGACGTCGCCCGAACCACGACCAGGGTGTTGCTATTGAGCGGCGCGCTCGCCGGCTTGGCGGGTGCCATCGAAGTCAGTGGCGTCACGTACGCGTTGTACGAGAACATCTCGCCGGGCTACGGCTACACCGCGATTGCCGTGGCTTTGCTCGCCGGTCTCGATCCGCTCGGCGTGCTCGGCACGGGCATTTTATTCGGAGCGCTCGAGGCCGGCGCCCTCTCGATGCAGCGTGAGGCATCCGTGCCTTCGGTGGTAGTGACAGCGGTAGAAGCTGCGCTCGTCTTACTGCTGCTCGCGATGAGCCGGCGTGGCGCCGCGGCACGCGTCATCGGACGCTTTGCAGGCGCGCGATCGCCGAGTCCGGAAGAGGCGCTTTGACGAACGCACTGACGAGCTTTCTCGAGGCGTCCGTGCGAACGGCCACACCACTTGCGTTAGCCGCGCTCGGCGAGCTCGTGGTCGAGCGCGCCGGCGTCATCAACATCGGCCTCGAAGGCATTGTCCTTGGCGGCGCCTTTGGCGCGCTACTCGGCGCCGGCAGCAACAACCTCGTGCTCGGATTCGCCGCGGGATGTGTCGCCGGTCTCTTCATCGCCGCGTTGTTCGGCGTGTTTGCCGTGTCCATGCGTTCCGACCAGATCATCACCGGGACGGCAATCAATTTGCTGGTCCTTGGCCTAACGGGCGCGCTCTATCGCGGGCTCTATGGCGCGACGGGCGCGGCGCTCACCATCCCGACGACGGGCTCCGTGCCGCTACCGCTCCTGGTGCGGATACCCGTACTTGGACCGACGTTCTTCGATCAGCCTCCGCCGACGTACCTCGTGTATCTCGTCGCGCCCGTGTTATGGTGGTGGCTGTATCGGACCCACGCGGGGTTGGCGATTCGCGCCATCGGCGAACGATTGGAGTCGGTTCGCGTCTCCGGCGTGAACGTGCCTCGCTGGCGTTGGATCACGCTTCTGGTAGGCGGCGCGCTCGGCGGCGTCGCCGGTGCGACGTTGGTGTTGTCGCAGTCCGGCACGTTTGCGGAGGGCATGTCGGCCGGACGTGGATTCATCGCGATCGCCATCGTGGTGCTCGGCCGTTGGCGCCCGATAGGGGTGCTGGTTGCCTCGCTGCTGTTTGGCGCCGCGAGCGCCCTACAGTATCTCTTCCAGGCGATGGGTTGGAACGTGCCGTACCAACTCTTTCTCGCGATCCCCTACGTCCTTACGCTGTTGGCGCTCGCCGGTTTTGCCGGTCGTCGGATCGAGGCCCCGGCCGCGCTCGGCCGCGCCGGATGAGCCCACGCAAAATCGAGAGCGTATCGCCTAACAGCCGGTGTGCACACTCGTCCACCGCACGCGCCAGGACCCGTCCGGCTGTCGCTCGAGGAGCGCGTACGCATTCGTGTCCTGGCCTTCGCGCAACACGAAGAGCTCCACGTGAGCGGGTGACGTCAGACGTACAGCCGCGAGGACATCCGTCGTTTCGATTGCCTCCTCCAATCCGCCGGTGCGTTCGTGATACGCGACGCGGAATGCGGCATCGGGCGTCGCCGTGCTGCGTTCGGCAATGAGGAGCGTGTGCTGCTCGAGCGGCGAGGCCTCCTGATTCAGCCGCCTAACGAGATCGGCGACCACGGCTTCCATTCCGGCGACGGGTTGAAACCGGTAGGCGTAGCGAACCGAAAACGGAATCCCCCGAAAGGTCCGACTCGTGTCGTCCGGCAGCGCGGACGCCAGCCGCGTCACATCGGCCGCCAACCGCGCCGAGTCCGTTCCCGACATGCCGCCGAGCGAATCGAGGGCCACCGCGGAGACGTGCTGGTCAACGAATCCGACCGTCCAGCCTGCGGACCGGGTCGTGTCGCCGCCGACGCCGAGCGTCGCGGTGGGCCACTCGACGCACTCGTCGCCTGCCCATTCCTTCGAGCCCGCTGAAATCACCGGCACTCGGTCGACTATGCCACCGCGACTCACGAGCGAAACCGAGTCGCCGCGCAACGTGGATGCATCGAGCTGCAGCGTATCGGGCACGGTGCTGTCGCTGTAGTCCGGAAACACGACCCATGCGTTCGCCGCCGATGCGCCGCGGGCCAGCACCACAGGACCGACGCTCGAATCCCACTCAGCCCCCGGCGCCGGTGTCGATTGCATCGCAGCCACCGACTCGGCTGCGTTAGGCGGAGGGGTGCGCGTCGGCGTTGGCTGCCGAGATCGTTCGCACGACGCGAACAGCGCGACGAGCGCGACGACCTGCATCGCACGCTGCATAACAACACGCCAGGCCGATAACATGCGTGCAATCTTCCTGTGCTCGATGCAGCCGTCAACGACGGCGATCGCGGTCAGCGACGCTGTTGTACTCAGGGCGGAGGAAGAAATCGACCAACGAGATCCCAATGCCAGGTATCACGCCGGATACCCGTGCGCGGATCCTTGAGCGGTTTGTATTGGAGACGTTCGGGAGGGAGGCCAACTTCACGACCGTATGCGAGCAAGCGCTGACGATCGGTGGATACCAGATGCGCCATGGGCTGCCCCCGGTACACATGCCGGTGCAGCCACAGGCCGCCATCCATGGCGAATGTCATTCCCGCTTTTCTGTTCTCGAACTCGCGATACCAGCCCGTCAACGTGTCGCCTCGAAGATCGCGCCTGACTGCGTTTACTAGTTGCAGGCGACGACGGACTCCACAGTGGCAGGAGACGGCGGTGTAGCGGTGCCAATGTAGATCGCGCAGACGGCGGACGATGCGCCTGGGTGGCTCGCGCTTGCCGACCACCCGGATGGCGACGCTTCACCTATCGTCACCGTCGTGCCGGGTGACGGCGAAAAATTGATCGCCGTGAGGTCGGTCGAGTAAACGTCGTTCGTATAGTAGTAGGACTCTTCAGCGGTCGCGAGATTCCGAAGGTCGGACCGCATCATTGCCGTGTACGCCTTGCCCTTCGTCGACGAGAACTTCGGAATCGCGATCGAGGCAAGAATGCCGATGATCACGACCACGATCAGCAACTCGATTAAGGTGAAGCCGGATTGGCGGGCGCGAGACATAGGACCTTCCCCATGACCGAAAATTGGAGTCACGACACGTGGCTCACGGGGCGTCCAAGGGCAATGCGGGTGCCGCCTCAACAGTAGCGGCTAACCCTATGCGAATATGAGACTTGCGTATGGTAGGACGCGGTGCTGGCGTTATTTTGACCGCTCGAATTGCCACGCTTGTGGCAGACTGCAATGCCAGATGAGAGGGTCCTAAGCGCGCGGCCTGCGACGCAGGCTCACTGGGTGCAGCCGATCACGTCCTTGAGCGTGGCCGGCGGGAGAACAGGGGCGTTGCCGTAGTAGATGGCGCACATGGCGCTGTCACCGGCGTAGTGCGCCTTCGCCGCCCACCCGAGCGTGTCAGCGGAAACCATGCTGATCGAGACGCGAGGGCTGCTATTGTACTGGATCTGCATAAGGTCCGTGCTGTAGGTGCCCGCGATATTCCAGTACGCCTCTTCGGTCGTGGCGAGATTCCTCAGGTCCGTGACCATCGTCGTCACGTAGTAGCGCCTCTTGTAATCGCGGTAGCGCGGCATCGCCAACCCGACCAGAACCCCGATGACGAGTAGTACGACAAGCAATTCGATCAACGAGAAACCGCGTACCGCATTGCTGCGTCGCGGCGCGGTGCTCACAGCAGTCGTTGAAGGCGTCTCAACAACACGCGGGTGACCTGTCGTACGTGCAAAGCGGTACACTGGGCGCTCTCCGCCATCGGATCGCTGGGGGCGACAAGGATGTTCATCAAGACGATTGACCCTCCCTAATGTCTCGCCGCATCGTCACCGCTTCGTATCGAGCCAGTTGTCGCCGACGCCAATGTCGACGACCAACGGGACGGACAGCTCGGCGGCATGGGCCATCTCGTGACTAACCAGCTCACGCAGCGACTCGATCTCATCGGTGGGTGCTTCGAACACCAGCTCGTCGTGCACTTGAAGAATCATGATCGAGCGCGCTCCGCGCGAGCGAAGCGCTTCGTGGATTCGGATCATCGCGATCTTGATCAGATCTGCAGCCGAGCCCTGGATGGGAGAGTTGGTGGCCGTGCGCTCTCCGAATTGACGCACACTAAAGTTGCGATCGCGTAGCTCGGTGATGTATCGACGCCGTCCAAACAGGGTTTGCACGTACCCGTGCTCCCGCGCGAAGTCGATCCTGGAATCGAGATAGACTCGAATGCCGCGGAATCGCTCGAAGTAATCGCTGATGAATCGCCGCGCCTCAGCGGGCTCGATGCGAAGCTGGCGAGACAACGCGTTGGCACCCTGTCCGTAGATCGTCGCGAAGTTGATTGTCTTTGCCCGCGCTCGCATGTCGGACGTCACCTCTTCGATCGGCACGCCGAAGATGATCGACGCCGTTTGTCGATGAATGTCCCCGCCGGCGCGGAACGCGTTCACGAATGCGGCGTCGGCGGAGAGATGCGCGAGCAAACGCAGCTCGATCTGCGAGTAGTCGGCGGCGAGGAGCTTCCAACCCGGGCGTGGGATGAACCCGCGTCTGATGTCGCGACCCAGCTCACGCCGAATCGGGATGTTCTGAAGATTTGGGTCGCTCGATGACAGACGCCCGGTGCTTGCGACGGTCTGGTTGAACGATGTGTGAATGCGGCCGTCGCCCGGATGCACGAGCGCGGGAAGCGCATCGAGATACGTGCCCTCGAGCTTCGAGAGCTCGCGGTATTCCATGAGCAGCGACGGAAGGACGTGACCCTGCTCCGCCAACTGCTGAAGCACAGACGCATCGGTGGATGGACCGCTTGGTGTCCGCTTGAGCACGGGGAGCTCGAGCTTCTTGAACAAAATCTGACGGAGCCTTGGATTCGAGTTGATGTTGAACGGTTCGCCCGCGGCCTCGTATATCTCCTGCTCCACGCGCTCCCGCTCGCGTTGAAACCGCTCCTTGAGTGAGGCGAACCACGGCCGGTCGATCGACACGCCCTGCCACTCCATTTCCGCCAGCACGCTCACGAGCGGTAGTTCGATTTCACTGATGAGCTTCGCGAGCGCGTACGCCTCGAGCTGAGGCTCGAAGACGGCGCGCAACTGAAGCGCCATGTCCGCGTCTTCGCATGCGTAATCGCGTGCAGCGCTCACGGCACATTCGTCGTACGGCACGGCGTTCCGACCTTTGCCGCAGAGGTCGTCGTACGTGGTCATCTTGTGGTCGAGGAACTCGAGTGCGAGCACGTCCAAGCCGTGTGAGCGGCGGCTCGGATCGAGCACGTAGCTCGCGATCATCGTGTCGAAGTCGACGCCTGCAAGCCTAACGCCGACTTTGCGCAGCACCAGCGAGTCGAACTTGGAGTTCTGCGCGGTCTTGCGGACGGTAGGATCCTCGAGAAGCGCTCGTAGCGGCGCCAGCTCAGCAGAGTCGATCGGGGGTAGATTCCGGATTGCCGCCGCGGGGGTGTCCGCCCCTGTGGGTGGCGCGCTGTCGGGCAGCAGCTCCTGTTGTGCCGGCCGGTGCGGCCGATGACGGAACGGCAGGTAGTACGCTTCCCCCGGTGCAACCGCGATCGACAAGCCGACGAGCTTGGAGCGAAGCGGGTCGATCTCGAGCGGGCTATCGGGATCGACCACTGTCTCAGTATCGACCGCGATGTACGGCACGGCGCGGGCGCGCGAACAGACCTTCTCGAGTGCGGCAAGCGTGTCGACGGTGACGTAGCGCGCGCGTTCGACAGGGCGTGGTGCAGCCGTCGCGTGTTCTTTGGCGAGCGCGTGGAACTCGAGCTCGACGAACAGCTCCTTGAGTCGGGCGTGATCGGGTTCCGAGATGGCCAACGACGGCAGATGGAGGGAGACGGGCAAATCTTCGCGGATTGTGACTAATTCCTTCGACAATCGCGCGGCATCCGCCTGCGTTAGGAGCGCCTCTCGGGGGCGTTTCTTGGTGATCGATTCCGCGTTCGCCAGAATGTTCTCGAGCGATCCGAACGTGGCCACGAGCTCGACTGCGGTTTTGTCGCCAATCCCCTTCACGCCCGGGATGTTGTCGGACGAGTCGCCGACGAGTGCGAGATAGTCCGTGACGCGATCGGCCGGGACGCCGAGTCGTTCCGAAGCGTTTTCGGTTGTCACCCAGTGCTCTTCGACGCCGGCGGATCCGCCGCGCCCGGGATTGAGGAGTCGCACTCCGGGCCGCACGAGCTGCTGAAAGTCCTTGTCGCCGGACACGACGATCACGTCGAGGCCAGCATCGACACCGAGTCTGGCCATGGTGCCGATGACATCGTCGGCCTCGTAACCCTTGAGCGTGATGACGGGGACCTTGTACGCATCGAGGAGACTACCGATGCGTTCCATGCCACGATCGAAGTCGGCTTGCAGCTCTTCGCCGAGTTTTTCTCGCGTTGCTTTGTAGTCGGGATAGCGCTCGTGGCGGAATGAAAGTCCGGAATCGTGCACCCATCCGAGGTAGTCGGGCCGGTGCGTCGCGAGCAGGCGTTGAAGGAAGTTGACGACGCCCCAGGCAGCCGAGGTGTTTTCGCCGCGGCTGGTGGTAAGCGGCCGGGAGATCAGGGCGAAGAAGGCGCGATAGATGAGTGCGTAACCATCGACGAGGAACAGGCGCGCGGGCTCTTTTGGCGGCATGATGAAAAGTCACCCGGCCACACGGGAGAAACCAGGGACGCGCTGCTCGACGCAGCGGCGAGAAAAACGAATCCGCTTTGCGATGAGCGTCGCAAAGCGGATTCGTGCGAGCCCGGTCTCCAGACACCAACGCCTGCCACGAGTGGGAGGCAGGCGGAAGCGCGGATCGAATGGCCCGTGAGTTCGAGGAGCGTCTAGCTGACCCGCTGAACGTTGGCGGCGTGCAGACCTTTGTCGCCGTTCTTGATCTCGAACTCGACCTCTTGTCCTTCGGTGAGCGTCTTGAAGCCGTCCATGGCAATTGCGGAGAAATGCACGAAGACGTCTTCGCCGCTCTCCTGTTCAATGAAGCCATAACCTTTGGCATCGTTGAACCACTTCACTTTCCCTCTGGCCATTCGAGCAGCCTCCTGCGAGGTGAAACGGATCCTGCACGGCGTTGTGCGGGGCAAGGCCGGCGCTGGCTTTGCGGGCGCCTATATAGTTTCGAGATGCGATTTTGTCAAGAGAACGCCATGCGGCACAAGAAGATACACACCCCTTCGTTCGGATGTTGGCCGCTGGCCGTGCGTTAGGCAGCTGTGCGGAAGTCCGCCAACTGGCCGGGGCACGAACCGAGCGAGTCGTGGCGATATCCGAGCGCCATCGCAACCGCCGGCGTGAGCTTCAGGCGGCCAGTATCGAGCCAGTTAGGCGCCAAACCAGCCCATTTAATCGATAACGGCGCCGAGGCGGTAGGCGAACTGGACGGCGAGTGGCTTTGGCGGAGGCGGTGACCCTAGCCGCGTGCGCGAGCGCCGGTTGGGCGAAATAATGTCGAGGCGAGAGAATCGGAGCTGCGCAACTGACTTTGTGCCGCGCACATCGTGCTTGCTGGGGCATTGGAGTCCAGTTAGCTTCGCCGGCGTGAGTCGCGAGAACCTCTCCGGGACGACGATCGCTGGTTACAAGCTCCACGATATGGTCGGCGAAGGAGGAACGGCGGTAGTGTACCGCGCCGATCATCCGCAGCACGGCACTGTCGCGGTCAAAGTGTTGCGCGAAAAGTTGCGCAACGACAAAACGGCGGTCGCGCGGTTTCTCCGCGAGGCGACGTACGGGACGAAGGTCATTCATCCTAACGTCGTCCGCACGATCGAGATCGGCGAGGCGCGACCGGGCCTCCACTTCCTGGCCACAGAATGGGCGCCGGGCGAGCTGCTCGAAAAGTATGCGAAGCGGCACGCGCCACTTCCACCGGCGGAAGTCGCGGCCATCATCCAACAAATCGCGGAAGCCGTGCACGCGGCCCACACGGCCGGCATCATCCATCGGGATCTCAAGCCCGACAACTTGATGTACGATCCGCCGACGAAGCAGGCCAAGCTGCTCGATTTCGGCATCGCGGCACAGACGGACCTGTCGCCAGATGAGCGCCTAACGCGCGCCGGATTTTTCGTCGGCACGCTGATGTACGTCGCGCCGGAAGCGCTGTCTGGGCAGTTGGTGACGGCGGCCGCCGATCAGTACAGCCTGGCCACGATCGCGTATTATCTGCTCTCGGGCTCGCTCCCCTACACGGCGAAATCGCAACGCGAGATGTTCACACAGCTGCTCTCGCAACCGCCGATTCCCCTGCTGGCGTCACGGAAGGGGCTCGATGTCTCGCCCGCGGTCGAGGCCGTGGTCATGAAGGGGCTGGCGCGCAATCCTTCCGATCGATATCCGGACACGTTGTCTTTCGCCACTGCGCTGCGCGCGGCCGTCGAAGCACCGCCGGCGCGTAAGGACGGATTGTTGCGGCGCGTGCGTTCGCTCCTGCATCGCGACGATCCGGAGGCACCGAGGGCGTAGTCGCCTTAGCTCGTGCGCGCCGCCGGACTCGCCTCCGCCGGCGCATGGGCGTGGGGCGCAGGGCGTATGGGCTCCTGCTCGACCGGAATCCAGACCGTAAAGGTGGATCCTTTGCCCAACTCGCTCTCGATGGCGATGTCGCCGCCTAACAGACGGGCGAGACGCCGCGAGATCGCGAGGCCGAGTCCGGTGCCGCGACGGATCGAGTCCCCACGCGGGCCGGCGTTCACCTGCTCGAACTCGCCGAAGATCCGCTCGCGCTCGTTCGCGGCGATGCCGATACCGGAATCGGACACGTCGAGCGCGATCCATCCGCCGCTTGGCGACGATGGTCCTTCGTCGGTTGCGGGCGGTCCCCCAGGAACCGGCGCGGGCGCGGCGGCTGGCGCCGGCGCCACGAGCTGTGACGCCATGGCGGAGATCAACGGCCGCGCCACGCCGATGTGACTAACGGTGGGCGCCGGCGGCGGCGGCTCGAGGTGGCGAGCGCGGATCGTGATGCCGCCCGAAGGCGTGAACTTGGTCGCGTTGCTGAGCAGGTTCATCAGGATCTGACGCAGGTGCATCGGATCGGTTCGCACGCGCGGCAGTTCGGTGCTGACGGCGATGGAAAACTCCAAGCCACGTTCGGCGATCAGCGGCTCGACCTCGCTCGCCACCGTTAGGACAAAGGCGCGCAAGTCGATGGGCTCCCGATGCACCTCGAGGCGGCCGGCTGCCATCTTTGCCAGATCGAGAATCTGATCGACGAGGAGCCGGAGGTGACTGGCCGACGACGCGATGCGTTCAACCGGCGATATTTGCCGTTGACCAAGCTCGCCGTATACGCCGTCTCGAAGCAGTTCGACGAAACCCACGATCGCGTTGAGCGGCGTGCGCAACTCGTGCGAAACGTTGGCGAGAAACTCGCTCTTGGATCGATTCGCGCGCAGCAATTCCGCCGACAGCCGCTCCAGTTCAGTTGACCGCTCGGCTAGGCGGATGCCTTGCCGGCGCTCGTGGAACAGCATCACGATCAAGGCACTGAGCGTCGCCAATCCGATCCCCCACACGAGCGGCCGGATGTTCGCGTAGCTCGAGCGACGCATCACAATCACGCGCCACTCGCCACCGCCTGGAACCGGGAGCGTCGATGAGGCGGTGTCGACGCTGGACTCTCGCGTAGTCGCGCGCGTCGTTGCGGCAACTGTGTCCTTGGCGGCGACGATGACGAGCTGGCCACGAACGCGCGGCCGCGCTTGGAGCACGCTGGAGAGGATGGCGTCGGTTGTAATCGTGCCGCCTGCGAAGCCCCGAAATCCGTTGCCCACGTAGATCGGCTCGAGCATCAGAACGCCGCGATCACGGGTGATCATCTGCCCGGGTTTCGTGAGTTGTCCCGAGCGCGTGGCACGAGCGGCAGCGGCTAGTCTTCCGACGTCGAGCGCCGTCACCGTGTCGACGTCGAGCCCTGCGGGAAGCAGCGGAGATGACGAACCGAAGAGATGCTGCTCGCGCACTCGGCCAGCTGTGTCAGTGATCCAGATGCGCCGGAACGAGTTCGCGTACTGCGACATCGAGCTGACGAGCGACTGAAACTGCTCTCCCTGCACGACACGCGTCGTATCGAGGTAGAGTCCGCGGATGGATTGTAGGGCTTCTGTGTGAACAGCAAGGAACCCGCTGACGAGCGCCGCGGATTCGGCTGCTTCGACTTGAACCTGTGCGCGATTGGAGCTCGAGAGAGAGCGATCGACCGCGTACAGACCGGCGAGTGCGAAGATGAGCGCCAGCGACAGCGCAATCGACGACGCGCGAAGACGAACGGCTCTAGTCGACAGGTGCATGACGGCGCGCCAGTCAGCGAAAGTCGGCACGCGGCGTGACGTTCTCGCGACTCAATTGACGTCGGAGACACCCGCCGGTAAGCTACGGCCATGACCGACCACGAACGACTGGTGACGCTTCTTGCCACGCGTTCGGCGAGGCGTGGGCAGTTCGTTCTGGCGTCGGGTCGCTCGTCAACACTGTACATCGACGCCCGGCTCACGACAATGAGTCCGGACGGTTTGTCGCTCATTGGCTCGCTTGGGCTTGCCTTACTCGAGGAGCGCGGCTGGGATGTCGATTGCATCGGCGGCCTCACACTCGGCGCCGATCCGATTGCCTACGCCATCAGCTACGCGAGCGCCTGCTCGTCACGTCCCCGCCGCGCGTTCACCGTGCGGAAAGAAGCCAAGACGCACGGCACGGGAAAACGCATTGAAGGGCCGTTCGTTTCGGGCGACCGCGTGGCGGTCGTCGAAGACGTGATTACGACCGGAGGGTCGGCGCTGCGCGCCATCGACGCCGTGCAGGCGGAAGGCGGGAAGATTGCGGGCGTCCTGGCATTGGTCGATCGAGAGGAAGGCGGGCGTGAGACGATCGAAGCGCGCGGCATTCCCGTAGCCGCGCTCGTTCGGGCGCACGACATCGTCGCGCGGCTCGGACCCGTTTCTCCCTAGTCGGGTCCTCCCTTCGCGCTCGCCGCGGCTCGTGGGACGAGCGGGTCGAACGCCCTCAACGTGTGCAGGTGGGGACGCACGAGCTCGTGGCGAAAGCGATACAGCATTCCCTCACCGTTGTATCGCTCGCGGAATTCGAGCGCCGTTAGGCCGATGAGCATGCGCACGTGGCGGCCGAAGCTCTGCGGTGACGAGTAGTCCATGCGGTCCGACACGCTCGCCACCGACAACCCGGGATTTTCGAATGCACGCGCCGCTCGCACCAGACGCGCCATGGCCAGGTACCGCTTGGGCGACGGCAGCTCCGCGCGAAAGAAGCGGCTCATCATCGTGGTCGGCAGCACGAGCAGGCGCGATGCGAGCGCGCGTACGCTCGACGCGCCGGCGGCACCATCGAATAACGACGCGAAAAAGCGCCAGCAGCCGTCGGGTACACCGATGAGATCGAGCGACAGCTGGCCTAACGCAAGCCGATCGATGTCGCTGAAGAATTGATTCGAGAGCAGGTCTCGGAGCTGGCCCCAGCCCTCGGGGTGTCGCACGTCGACCAGTGACTTGACTCCCGACTGACCGAGGCCGAGTACGGCGCGCGGCGTGTCGCGCTGCTCGTGGGACAGGAGTGCGACGGCAGTGACCCGCGGGAATTCACGAACCAGGCGCGCGACGGCGCAGAGTTCTTCTTCTCCGCATCGAGCGACGGACAACACCACGGCACCGGCGCGTTGGTCGCGCAGATCGTCAAAGACGTCGTCCAACGACTCGCGATGCAATGCTCGATAGCGGCCCTCACCGGCGGCGTCGACTCGCGTGCGTTCGATGGGGAGCAGGACCGTAGTTACCGGTTCCAACGGCACCGGCGTGAAAGCGATGGGGTGCACGGCGTCCTCCAGCGTGGCGAAACGTGATGCGCGCGGACCGGGAGCGCGCATCAGGATTATTCGCCGCGTCAGCGGTGCGTCACTTGGGCGAAGAATGGCGTGACTACCCGGGAGCCAGTATCTTTCCTTCGTCAGTGCGAGGCCGGCCGGACGGTCGCGTGGGGCGTGAGCTCCCCGAGGAAAGTCCGGGCTCCAAAGGGCGGACCGCCAGCTAACGGCTGGGCGCTGCGTTGCAGCGACGGAAAGTGCCACAGAAAACAGACCGCCGGCGGATTATTGCCGGTAAGGGTGAAACGGTGGGGTAAGAGCCCACCGCGCATCTGGCAACAGGTGCGGCACGGTAAACCCCGGTCGGAGCAAGGCCGAATAGGCGGCGAGAGATGGCCCGTCTCGTCAGACACGCCGCGGGTAGGCTGCTCGAGGTCGTGAGCGATCACGATCCTAGAGGAATGACCGTCCGGACGACATTGTCCGACAGAACCCGGCTTATAGGCCGGTCTCGCTCTATGCAGCCTCTCGTGATCTCGTCGGCGCGGGGGGCTGCGTTTTTGCGTGCCTGAGTAAGTGCTGCAGCTGCGGTTCAACGTGGAGGCGCATGTCTCGTCCAATCCCTCTTGTGGGCGCCGTGGTGGCGATGTCATGCCTCGCGTGCTCGACCACGCCTAACGTGGCCAAGCCGCCGGTGTCCGCGCCGACGCCCGCGAAACGCGATTCGGCGCCGCCGCCGCCGGCACGCGAGTGGACGATCCGCCGTGCGGCGGGCACGTGGCGCTACAAGGTAGAGAGCAACGCCACGGTGGTGCTGGCGAGCGATTCGACCTCGCCGTCGGCGCCCATTCATTCGATGGCGATCTACTCGTTGGCGATCGACTCGATGAATGGAGCGGGCTATCGCATCGTGGGTCGCGTCGACTCGTCGACGCTGTCAGTGGGAGGACGCGTGCCGGCTCGGCCGGCGGATTCCACTGCGGCCGCGTTTTCGGCGCAGATCGATTCGGCGGCTGGCCTAACGAACGTCGCCATGAACGGCGGGGAGCGGCCGACGTGCACCGACGGCGTCACGCCATTCGTGGCTGCAGGGTTGACGTTGTTCGTTTCGGTTCCGTCGCGGTTGCAACAAGGCGCGGTCTGGCATGATTCGACGTCGACGACGACGTGTCGCGGAACGGTCGCGGTGCTGTCGAAGTTGGACCGAACGTTTCAACTTGTAGACAGCGCGACGTGGAACGGCCAGCCGGTGTTGCGAGTGAATGTTACGGCGACGTCGACGATCGATGGGCAGGGTCTCGCGTCGGCGGCAGGAGACAGCATTTGGGTGAGCGGCACGGGCACGTCATCCGGTACGATGCTGCTCGATCCAACGTCGATGATGCTGGTATCATCAACGATGACGGGCAATTCCGCGGTGACAGTGCGTAGCCGGCAAACGTCGCTGCCGTTCAAGCAGCAGGTGGCCGATACGGCGGTGATGCTCGATCACCGCATCGGCTCGAGCGAACCGTAAATCGATTGCGCTCGCGCTAGTCGATGAGACGCAGCGGCATGATCAGGCACATGTACTGTGCCGGGTCGTTCCATCCGACCGGCTCGACGGTCGCGGCTCGCTCCGGCGCCTTGAACGTCAAGCGAACTTCGTCGGTGGGCATGTTGCGCAAGATCTCCAGCAGATAGCTCGCGTTGAATCCGATGTCGAGCGCGTCGCCCTCGTACGTGACGGGCAACTCGTCTTGCGCCTCACCCAAGTCCGGCGTCTGCACGCTGAACTTCGCCATCCCCGCGTTGAACGACATGCGGATCCGATGCGTCTGATCGGATGCGACCACTGACATTCGCTTGAGCGCTTGCGAGAGCGCGTTCTTGTCGGCGAGCGCAATGCGGTCGTTGTCGCGCGGAATCACTTGCTCATACGGCGGATAGGGTCCTTCGATGAGGCGCGTGAACACCGCGGTGAGCGGCGAGCGGAAGCCAAGGTGATTTTCGCCGCGCGCGATCTCGAGGTCCTCTTCGGCGGGGAAAAGGCGTCGCAGCTGCTCGAGTGCTTTCGGAGGAATGATCAAGTCTTCCGAGCGGCCGTTCTGGCCCGCGACGGGTACGTCGATTTTTGCGAGACGGTGACCGTTGGTCGCGACCATGCGCATCCGGTCTCCACGCAGCTCCCACAGCACGCCATTGAGAATCGGGCGGCTCTCCTCTGTGGAGACGGCGAACGAGGTGTGCGCGATGAGCTTCTGGAGCTCGCCCGACTTGATTCGCCAGCTCTCCGAGAATCGGACGACCGGGAACGTCGGAAATTCATCGCGAGGCAAGCCGAGTAGACGAAAGCGCGAACGGCCGCACTCGAGTGTGATTTTCTGCTCTCCGACTGCACTCATCCGCACCGGCGCCGACGGGAGCTCCCTAACGATCTCGGCGAGCTTCTTGGCGGGGACGGTGATGGCTCCCTGGCTTTCGACATCGGCGGTCACTTCGGTGGAGACGGCCATGTCGAGATCCGTGCCGGACAAGCGAATCCCGCGCTCGTTCGTCTCGAGCAAGATGTTGGACAGTACCGGCAGCGTGGTTTTCGCCGGTACTGTCGCAATCACGGCCGACAGTCCGTCCTGAAGTTTTTCGCGCGCGATAGTGAAGCGCATTCCGATCCTCTGATCCCTGGATGCTCGCGGGACTTTCGAGTGAAAAGCGAGAACTCGCCGTGTCTGATCTTCTACTTCTTTACTGTTGGATCAAGAGTAGTAGAAGTAGTAGGGGCTGTGGAATATGGGGAAAGCAATCGAAGGCATGGAGCGCGCAGCAGTTATCGTAGTGAGAAAGCTGTGGGAAACCAAGTCGGCGGCCTGGAATCGTGGGAACTCGCGCAACGCGATGTGGAGACATCAGCGATTTCCCACGGCGTGCACATCATGTGTGAAGATCCGAGAGGCTTTTCCGCAGTGATTCCACACGAGCGGTGAACGGAGCGTCGTGAGCGAGGAGCGTGTCGATGCGCTCGAGGCTGTGGATGACAGTCGAGTGATCGCGACCGCCGAATGCGTTGCCGATCTCGACGAGTTGCAGGCCGAGGAATTCGCGGATGAGAAACATGGCGACCTGGCGCGGCACGGTGAGCTGCTTGGTGCGGCTCTTGGAGCGCAGGCCTTCGACGTTGACGCTGAATTCCCGCGCGACGAGCTGCTGAATCGAGAGGACGCTCAGAGCGTACTTTTCTTCGGCCGTCGCCTCGCCATTTAGTCGCAATTTGTCACGAAGTGCTTCGCGCGCGAGGCTCACAGACACATCGCGGTGCTTGAGTGATGCGTAGGCGAGCAGGCGGATGAGGGAGCCTTCGAGCTCGCGGACACTGGAGCGCACGTGTTCGGCGATGAAGCGGATGACGTCATCGGGAATCGTGAGCTCGAGGTGATCGAGTCGCGCTTTGTTCTGGAGGATCGCAATGCGGTGCTCGAGGTCGGGCTGCTCGATGTCGGCGACCATGCCCCACTGAAAGCGGCTGACGAGGCGCGCCTCGAGTCCCGGGATTTCGGACGGAGGCCGATCGCTGGTGAGGATGATTTGTCGGCCGGCTTCGTAGAGTGCGTTGAATGTGTGGAAGAACTCCTCCTGCGTTGCTTCGGTGCGCTTGAGGAAGTGCACGTCGTCGAGGAGGAGGAGGTCTGTTTCGCGATAACGGCGCCGGAATTCGGGCGTTGAGCGTTTTTGAATTGCGCCGACGAGCTCGTTGGTGAATTGCTCGGTGCCAACGAAGCAGACGCGCGTTTGTGGAGCGCGCTGCATGATCTCGTGGGCGACCGCCTGCATGAGATGGGTTTTGCCGAGCCCGGTATCGCCGTAGATGAAGAGCGGATTGTAGACTTTGCCGGGAGCTGCGGCAACGGCCTGTGCGGCGGCGGCGGCGAGCTCGTTTGATTTCCCGATGACGAAGTTGAGAAACGTATAGCGCGTGCTGAGTTGGACGCCGGCGGCCGGCGCGCCGCCGGGCGCGGATTGACGCGCCTGATCGGGCGGTGGCGCGACGAACAGGTCCATCTGCGGGCGTGTCTTTCGCTCTTCGTCGACGCGGAAGACGATGGTGATGGGGTGGCCTAACGCTAGTGGCGCGAGACTGGCCAGATACTGTGCGTGCTTGGATTCATTCCAGTCGGCGGCGAATCGATCGGGTGCGGCGACGACGATCGTGTCGCCTTCCAGCTCGAGTGCTTCGGTCGGCTCCAGCCATGTCCGGTACGTTTGCTCGGGCAGCTCGAGGCGTGCGCGGTCGAGCAAGCGGGACCATGTTTCTGTTGCCGTGAGTGTCATGCCGGATACGACTCGGAAGGGGACGCGAAGCTAGATTCGGCGTGTGGAAAAGTCAATCCGATGAAAAATCGACAGTGGGATGAAGAGGGATCGGGCGATTCGCGACATGAAGCGAGGGCGAGCGGCGTTGACCCGTGCCCGCGTGCCGGATAGCTTTCATGCTCTGTTTGCCGCGAATGGAACACGCATTGGAGTAAGGACATGGGTAAGCCAACATATCGTCCTCGGAACAAGCGCCGGATCCGCACGCACGGATTTATGGAGCGGATGTCGACGCGTTGGGGGCGTGAGGTATTGAGTCGGCGTCGCAAGAAGGGTCGGAAGCGGTTGACTGTTCGGCTTCCGTCGAAGTACGCGGGCGCCTGAGCGTCGGCGGTTCACGCGCCCGCATCGACTGACGCGGCGCGTGGAGTTAGAGCGAGTAACGCGCGAGGGGAAGC
>Ga0105240_10001204_pt1 | contig 45110 bp, 42 predicted proteins | sample KBSC54metaG_FD_80426 | JGI IMG/M metagenome (GOLD analysis project Ga0105240, IMG submission 80426) | Corn rhizosphere microbial communities from Kellogg Biological Station, Michigan, USA - KBS C5-4 metaG | ecosystem: Host-associated > Plants > Roots > Rhizosphere > Soil | place: Michigan, USA... | reverse complement strand
TCGATCAGAGCGTGACGATGGACGTGATGGAGAAGGTGAACAACTCGCTGGGTGCGATCCAGGGAGCGCTCTCTCCTTACGACGAGATTTCGGTTTTCACCTATAACAATGGTCCTCGGAAGCTGACGGAGTTTACGGGTGCACAGGGCAATCGCGTGCCGGTGGTGCTGGCGATGGCGAAGGCGAGTGGCCGCGAAGAGGCGACGCCGGTGAACAGCGGTCCGTTTGCGGGATGCTCGATCAGCAAGAATGGCGGGTGTCTCGATTCGAACCCGACGATTCAGCGCGGCGGAGCCACGGGGAACTCTTCGTTCATCACGATTCCGAAGGAGATCCATACTCTGAACGATGCGATCCTGGCGGCCGCGAAGGAACTGACGAATCGCCCGCAGGGACGGCGGCGGATTATCTACGTGATCTCGGATGGCAAGGAGTACGGGAGCAAGGCAGCTTATAGAGACGTGCTGCGGTATCTGCAGACGAACAAGATCGCGGTATATGGCACGCTGGTGGGCGACGCGGCGCGGTGGGGCGAGGGGTACATCAGCAGGCTGCATCTGCCGTTCACGATGTATGACAACCGGCTCTACGGGTATGTGCAGGCTACGGGCGGTATTCTGCAGTCGGAGCGGGATCTGAACGGGATTGAGAAGAGCTACGCGCAACTGGCCGAGCAGGCACGCAACCAGTACATGCTGGTTTACGCGAGCCACGAGCCTCCGTTTGACAGCAAGTACCGGAAGATCGAAGTCAGAGTGGATCGACCGGGCGTCGAGGTCATTGCGAAGAAGGGCTATTATCCCTCGAGCCGGGACAACGTCCAGCACTAATCAATAAGAACAAGAACAGCAAGGCGCACACATTATGGCTTCATCTGGTGGGGCTACGGCAGGCCTGAGCCTGCTCTCTGCGGCTACGTGGGGAGGGTCGGACTTCGCCGGAGGGTGGGGCGCGCGACGTGCTTCGAGTCTGCTAATCACGGCTTCCGGGCAGGTGGTGTCGCTTGCAGCGCTGCTTTGTATTTGCCTCGCGCTGCGCTTGCCGGTTCCAGCGACAAAATATCTTGTCTATGCGGCGATCGGTGGGTTTGAGGGAGCATTCGCACTGGCGATCTTTTATCGCGCTCTGGCGATGGGGGCGATGGGCTTGACGGCGGCGTTGACGGGACTGCTGACAGCACTGATTCCGGTGGTGTTCGACTTGTTGCATGCGGGATGGCCGGGAACGCTGACCACGGCGGGATTGGCTGTGGGGCTGGCGGCGATCTGGATGATTTCGCAGTCGCAGAGCGCATCGGGATCGGGTACACCAGCACGGGCACTGCTGCTGGGCGCTTGCGCGGGAACCGGGTTCGGCGCGCAGCTGATTCTCTTCAAGATGGGCGCGGAGGGCGGAGTCATCTGGGCGCTGACGTCGGGGAGGATTGCGGGGGCTGTGGCAATTTTGCTGACCGTCGCAATTGCTCGGCCCAAAGGCTGCTGGCGTGGGTTCTGGCTGGCGGGGATCATCTCCGGGTGTCTGGATGCGGTGGGGAACCTGTTCTACATGATGGCTTCCCAGAGCGGAAGGCTCGATGTTGCGGCGGTGATCTGCTCTATGTATCCCGCGGGAACGATCTTGCTTGCGGGCGTGATCCTACGGGAGCGGCCAACGAAGAAGCAACTGGCGGGGATGGGGCTGGCGCTGGCCGCGGTTGCGCTGCTTAGCGCGTGAACCTAACCACAGATAGCTGATCGCGTGACGACGACTTTATCTCTTGAGATATCTGACTGCGGAAGTTGCGCAGGGGCCGGTGCACGCATTTGGGGACTTCGCAGTTTTGCAGCTGACCTCATTCAAGAACCTGTCTCGGTCATGGGTTATAGTCATGGGACGATCGCTCCGGCAGTGAAGGAGATGAAATCAGGAGGAGATTCGGGATGCCATCACTGATGGGGAAGTCCGGCTTGGTTACAGGTGCATCGCGCGGGATTGGCGCTGCTATTGCGAAGCGGCTGGCAAAAGAGGGAGCTGACGTCGCTGTGACCTACAGTTCTTCGCCGGAACGCGCACAGCAGGTAGTTGACGATATCAGCAGAGAAGGGCGGAAGGGACTTGCGATCAAGGCCGACGGGGCGGATCAAGGCGCTGTGCGGGCAGCGGTACAGCAAGCGGCGAAGGAGTTCGGCAAGATCGACATTCTTGTGAACAACGCCGGAGTGCTGGCTCTCGGTACTATCGCCAACTTTCCGGCCGAGGACTTTGAACGGGCTCTTTCAGTGAATGTGCGCAGCGTGTTCACGGCGATCCAGGAGGTGCTGAAACACATGCCTGATGGAGGTCGCATCATCACCATTGGCTCGGTCAACAGCGAGAGGATGCCGTTTGAAGGAGGGTCGGTCTATGCCCTGACGAAAGGGGCCGTCGCGAGCTTTACGAAAGGGCTGGCCCGTGATCTGGGGGCGAGGAAGATCACCGTGAACAACATACAACCGGGTCCGGTAGATACAGAAGCGAATCCGGCCAGCGGCCCGTTTGCGGATACGATGATGGGACTGTTGGCGATGAAGCGGTATGGTCACGCGGAAGAGATCGCTGCCATGGCGGCTTACCTGGCGGGACCGGAGGCAGGATATGTTACGGGCGCCTCACTGCTGATCGACGGCGGGTTTGCGGCATGACCAGAGGTGCAGATTCAGCTACTTTCGCCAATCTGCGCCATTTCTAAGCTCTGCAGCTGCTGTTCAGCAGGAGTTCAGAGCATTTGGTCGATCGCGGGTAACGACGCAGGTAGACCTAAGTTCTGCGATGGATGTTACTGAATGTCTTGACGCCTGAATGAGAGCTAAAGATACTAAGCGGACAGACTCGTGAATGAAAGTTGAGAATCGTTTGGGCTCGGTTAGAACTCTGTCGCTCTCGTCGTGGCTTGCGATCACGCTACTTGCGGTGATCGCAGTGATGCTGATTGCTCCAGATGTCGATCCGCCCGATACTGTTCTGCAAGGCGGCGGTGCGCCGGTTGCCATTCATCTTGTCTCCCATCTTGTGCCACATGGCACGCAGCAGTCGCGGTCGAACACCATTCTGGAATTCGGCGAGGCTCTGAGCTTGTCGGCAGAGTTCCGCTCTCGCGCCAGCGATGTAGCGGTACTTACAACGCCAGGACAAGTGTTGCGCTGTTAGAGCGGCTGGTGCGCGAAGGCTTCATCCGAAGGCCTGTTCGCAATTCTCATCGTGAATTCATCTGAGCGTTGATTCCCGTCGTCATGCCGGGAATGACTGCGCGTGACCGTTGCCGCATTATCCTCCCCGGCCGACTCAGCGAATGCTGGGTGCGGCCAGTCGCAGGAGAATCTTATGGGCGCCGAAGCTATTTCGTCGTCTCTACTTGCTCAGAAACCAGAACAGGATCGACCTGACCTCTCCGCTTTTCATCGGGATTGGTGGTTGAATGTAGCGCGATCATTTCCGGGATATCGCGAAGTGAACGTGGTGCGCGATGGCGAGACGCTGGGAAGGCTTCCGTTTGTCTTGTGGAGAAATCGCGTAGGGCTCACTTTCGGCCAAGACCCGTACTGGGCGCATCTGGGAGGACCAGTGGTGCGGGAGGAACTAAGCGCACCTGAGCAAGCGAACATCATCTGTTCGCTCATTCAGCGGCTCCCGCGGAGAACATCGTTCACTTTCATCTGCGATCCGACCGTGTGCTATGCGGGCCTGGTAAGAAGGGCATTCATCGATGCAGGATTCGAGCATTCAAGCCAGCTTACCTACGTGAGGCTGCCCGAAGATGGCGATGTTCTGGGCGACAAAAGCCGCAAGCACCGAGGGCACATCAAGCGAGCGGCCAAAAGCCTCAGCTGCGTTGATGTAAGCGCGAGCGAATTTGTGCGGTTCTTCGAAGCTAACCTCACTGCGAGAGGAAAGCGAAGTTACGCTCCGCTCAACATGTTGCCGCAGCTCATCGAACAAGCTATCAATCGCGGTTGCGGCCGTGCTATCGCGGCCAGGCCCAACGGCAACGATGATGCCAGCTCAGATGCTTTGAATGATGCTGCGATCGTTTACATCTGGGACGATCGCCGGTGCTACTACTGGCTTTCGACTCATCGAGTTCCGACGTCGCAGGAGAATGGGCGCAAACCTCATCCCGATGCAGTAAAGCTTTTGCTCATCAACGCAATGGAGCACGCCCAGAGCATGGGGCTTGTCTTCGATGCTGATGGAGTGGTGACCCCAGGCGCCGATCACTTGTACCGAACAATACTCGGGTTCAGGATCGAAGAACGTCGCGATGTCTTTTTGCGATTGAACACCCTGGAACGCATCTATCAGAAGTCGAGGTCGAAGTTCATGCAGGGGCGATCGAATCCTGGGCAGCCCGGAGCGCTCGTCAGGGCTTTCGGAAAGTAAGGCAGTAGAGCTTGCCGCCACAGATTTCGCGCGCTGAGACGTCTTTCATCTCGGACGGAACGAGATCGATGGGGCAACGAACCTTCTCGGATCCTGCAGGGTAGCTGCCACGAACTATGGGAGTGCGCTGGTAGTTGTCGCGGATGGTGCGCTCGGTTTCGTCAACAATGACAATCTTTGTTCCGGGTTTGGCGACCCAGATCATTTCCTTGATGGCGCGGGCCCTGTCGGTAAAGAAGTTGATACCGCCAGCATGGAAGACGCAATCGAATGCGCCGACTTTGAAGGGGAGGCGTTCAGCTTCGGCCTGAAAGAGGTGGGCTTTGCGCCGCCACTTCAGCAGGTTCCGCACGCACTTGTTGAGCATTCCCCAGGAAATGTCGACACCGAAGAACTCAACATCATGAGGGAGAAAGCGGAGGTTTGCTCCCGTTCCGACAGAGACCTCGAGGACGCGAGCCTGAGGCTTGAGTTCGAGCTCGTTCATGAATTCCTGGCGATAGCTAGGCGTGCGCGTGAACCAGTGGTAAAGGCTTTCCGCGAGATCGTAGCCGGGAGCGATGCGATCGTAGAGGGTCTGGTATTTCAGGTTGGGACCGGTGACTGTGCTGACAAAGAGAGGGATGTCGTCGCGGATGGGATAGATGCGGCCTGTCGCGGTGTTGCGCAGGTTCGTGCCGGCGCGCTCGAGAGCAAAGCGCGTGTCGGGATCGCACAACAGGGATAAGACGTGATCTTCCATTCAGTGAGCGCTGAGACGTCTTGCAGGCTTTGCAAGCAGAATACGCCGGAGGTAGGGTCACCTTGAGCGGGCGCAAAAGTAACGTGGAATCCTACCTGTAATCCCCACTGCTACAATCGGGTAGATCGAATGCCCCCTGATTTGACTGAGGAAATGAGCTCCCTGCCCGCGACGACGACGACCCTGCGCCTGTTCAATACCCTCTCAGGACAAGTGGATGAGCTGGTTCCTTCCGACGGCAAGGAACTGCGGATGTATGCTTGCGGTCCCACGGTCTATGACTACGGACATATTGGAAACTTCAGGACGTTTCTGGAGATCGATGTACTACGGCGGTTTCTGAAGCTGATGGGCATGAAGCTTCGCCACGTTATGAACATTACGGACGTGGATGACAAGATCATTCGTAACTCCGCGGCGGGCGGTATCTCGATTGGGGAGTACACGGCGAAGTACGTCGATGCCTTCTTTGAGGATCTTGATGCGCTTGGGGTGGAGCGGCCGGAGATCATCGCTCGGGCGACGGAGAACATCGACCGCATGGTCGAGTTGATCGAGAAGCTGAAGGACGCGGGCGCCGCGTACAAGACCGAGGACGGGTCGTGGTACTTCAAGCTGAAGGCGTTCCCCGAGTACGGGAAGCTGAGCAAGAAGGACCTGAGCGGGATGGAAGATGGCGCGCGGGTGGACGTGGACGAGTACGAGAAGGACTCGGCGCGGGATTTTGCTTTGTGGAAGGCTCCGAAGCCGGGGGAAACGGCTTGGGATACGGCGATCGGGCGCGGGCGGCCGGGCTGGCACATCGAGTGCTCGGCGATGTCGATGAAGTACCTGGGCGACAGCTTCGATCTGCATGCGGGCGGCGAAGATTTGATGTTCCCGCACCACGAAAATGAAATTGCGCAGAGCGAAAGCGTCACCAAGGAGCCGCTAGCGCGGCACTGGATGCACGTTCGATTCCTGCTTGTCGACGGCAAGAAGATGTCGAAGAGCGAGGGGAACTTCTACACGCTCAGGGATCTGCTGCTGAAGGGGTACAAGGCTTCGGCGATACGGCTGGCGCTGATATCAGTGCCGTATCGGCATCAGTTGAACTTCACGTTTGATGGGCTGGTGGATGCGACGGCGGCGATCGACCGGCTGCGGACGTTCAACGATCGGCTCCTAAAAGGGAAGTTTGATTCGGGCGAGAATCCCGAGGTGCAGGCGGCGGCGAAGAAGAGCCACGAGGAGTACATTGCTGCGCTGGCGAATGATTTGAACACGGCGGAGGCGCGTGCGCCGATTTTCGACCTGGTCCGGATGTCGAATACGGCGATGGATCAGGGGAAGTTTTTCGAGGCGGATCGCGAGGCAGTGAAGCGCGTGCTGGCGGACTTCGATGCAGTGTTTGCGGTGATTGAGGATCTCGACGCGGAGCCGATGCGCAAAGCTGTCGAATGGGCGAGGACGGAAGGGCGCGAGGCGGATGTTGCACCGGAGTTGCTAGCGCAGGTTTCGCTCACGGATGAGGCGATCAATGCTCTGGTGGCGGAGCGGGATCAGGCGAAGCGCCGGCGGGACTTTGGGCGCGCGGATGCGATCCGAAAGGAACTGACTGAGAAGGGCATCGTCATTGAGGACTCGAAGGATGGAGTTCGGTGGAAGCGAAAGTGAAAGAGCAGGGATTAGGTAAGAGGGATTAGGAGTGAGCGTTCGCATTCAGGTGGTTTTGGGAGCGAGAGGTCGAGCGGTATGGAAGCACATGAGGTTCAGGAACTGAAGGAGCACGCGGAGCACGGCGCGCATGAGTCGGAGTTGCGGCCGGTGGCGTTTACGATGAGCGTGCTGGCGGTGCTGGTGGCGATCACGACGGTGCTGGGGCACCGGACGCATACCGAGGCGGTGCTCTTTCAGAACAAGGCGACGGATCAGTGGAATGAGTACCAGGCGAAGAAGATTCGTTCGTACAATACGAGTCTTGCGAGTGACATGCTGGACGCGGTGACTCTGGGGGACAAGGAAAAGGCTGAGAAGATTGCCAAGGGTTATGCCGACCACCAGGGGAAGTGGAACGAGGACCTGAACGAGGAGCAAGAGAAGGCCAAGGGTCTCGAAGAGAAGGTGGAGCAGGCAGAGGCGCGCGCCGATCGATTCGATCTGGGCGAGGCGCTTCTGGAGATTGGGCTCGTGATCACGTCGGTGACGCTGCTGACGAAAAGCCGGATCTATTGGTACCTTGGAATGCTATTTGCTCTGGGCGGGATCGCTTCGGCGATATCGGTGCTGGGGTTGAAGTAGGTCGGAGGACGGCCAGGGCAAGTATCTGTTGGGAAAGAAAACGTCCCTCAGGGCCTAAAGCCCGGAACTCATTTTCGGCAGCATTGCGGTACGGATGAATCCGTACCCTCTCAAAACAAAGATCATTCAGACTTTTTGCGGCACGACTGAAGTCGCGCCCTCTCAGAACCATCAAAGACGCCGAGTTATCACGCGGACCATAAGGTGGAGACGTGAGAGTTGCACTTGCTCCGAATCTCAAAGATGCGCCGCGGCTGAAGCCGCTTCTTTGGTCGGAAGCAGGATTCAGCAGCCTAAAGGCTGCTGCTCCCTCCCAAAGCGAGACACACGGTGGTGGTAGACTGACGGCGCTATGAGTGCTCGTCTTCTTATCTCCGCATTGTTCTCGATCACCGTGTGTGCTTTGGGTCAGCAGCAGCAGGTGCCTGTTCCGGCGCCGACTCCGAATGATTTTGGATTTGAATACCATGTGCCGTCGGGGTGGGATCCGATCGATGCGCAATCGACGCTGCCGGAAGTGAAGGCGCAGCAGAGCGCGAATGCGAAGACGGATGAGGAGAAGAAGGAGATTGCCTGCATCCAGGTGCCGGTGAGCGCACGCAAAGGACAGCCACCGTCGTTTCTGGCAGCGATGGCTCTGCCGTTTGATTGCTTCGGACAAATCATGACGGAGAAGGATTTGCCGGGATTTGCGGAAGGCGCTTCAGAGGGGCCGCGAGCGTTTTTCGATTTCGGCGAGCCGACGTTTGGATCGTACAAGCTGGGAGATCACAGCATGTGGATCGAGCGCGCGAAAGGAAATCCGAAGGGACATCCGGAGATGGGCTACACGCTGGAGGTGGCGTGCAGCTTGCTGAAGAGATCCGCAGTGTGCTGGATGACTGTAGCGGGAGATGATGCATCGCTGAAGCAGTTTGAAGGAACCGCAGTGACGCTTGACGGGGATTTCAATACAGAGCTGGTACCGGCGAACGCATTCGAGAAGAAGCCCGGCACGTAGGAGCCGGGCCTCTCTCTCGAGGTCTATTGCCCTGCCGCCATGGATGAACCCTGAATTGGTTCGAGGCGGAATTTGTAGTTGTATGCGACTGCGGGTAGCGAGAACTCTTTGTGGATCGGTGCGCCCCAACTGTCGTCGCCGCCAACACCCATCTGCTTGTAGTCGAGATTCACAGTGATGTCGTCGGAGAAGACGATCTCGGAGGGGTGCTTGTGGCCGATGTTGACGGGAGTCTTTTCATGCTCCAGCTCTGACATGCGGAAGGGCCATGCGCTGAAGCTGAGCAACGGCATTCCGGTGGCTTTGAGCCCGAAGCCGCTGTCGTCAGTGAGCGTAACCCAACGCGTATCCGTGCGGTTGCCGGTCTCCTGCGGCTCGATGTAGGGGAACCACATGTCGTCGACTTTGCTCTTGTAGATTCCGACGGCTGCGCCGAGATTGCGGTCCCAGTAGTTCTCCTGCGGGCCGCGTCCGAACCACTGAACATTGCGCAGAGTACCGGAGACGCGCATCTGCATTCCGACACGGGGCAGATCAGGCAAGGTCCCCTCACCGGGCTTAAAGGAGCTTTCGATGTCGACGGAGCCGTCGCCGTGGATTGTGTAGACGTAGGTCTGCGTCGAATCCCCGGCGGGCAGTGTTGAGGTTGCCGTGACTTTCACGGTTGCTGGATCGACCTGCTCTGTACTGACCTTAGCGGGGCTGCGGTTGACGGCTGCAAGCTGCCAGACGCCCTGGCGGGCAGGCATGCCGTTCCCGCGATCGTTGTCAGTCGGGGCGCGCCAGAAGTTTGGCTCGAGAGGAGCGGTGAGCAGTTCTTTTCCGCCCACGTTGTAGGAGGAGATGGAGCCGGAGTTGCGATCGATGGCGACGGAGAAGCTGTCGTTGGAGATGACGAAGTGATCGGGGATCTCGGCGAGCTTTACTGCAGGCAAGCCATCGACTTTGCGATCGGGAGCAGAGGTAGCGTTGGGCATTTCGAACTGATCCCACGCTACGATGTGGCCCGCAGGCGCCCATAGGGTGTCCTGTGCAAGCTTGAAGGTGACAGTGAGGAAGTATTCGGCGCCAGGCGCGGGAGCGGTCGGCTTGAGGTTGAGGGTTAAGTCCTTCGTTTCTCCCGGAGGCACATCTTCGACGGCCAACTCGCCGGATTGGACTGTTTTTCCATTTTCATCGAGCGACCATGACCCGCGCACGAAGCCGAGGGTGATGAAGTTGTACTTGTTGTGAATGCGGATTTTACCGCCGGCAAGATCTACGGCTTCAACCTTGATTTCGGAATAGGACTTCTTGACCTCGGTCAGTCCGGGGTGAACGGTTCGGTCGGGGAGGACGAGGCCATTGGTGCAGAAGTTATCGTCGTTCGGTTTATCGCCGAAATCTCCACCGTAGGCGAAGAAGTCTTTCCCGTTAGCGCCCTTCTTGCGGATGCCCTGGTCTACCCAATCCCAGATGAAGCCGCCGTGAGCCCAGGGCTCCTTCTCGAAAAGATCCCAGTATTGCTGGAAGTTTCCGGTGCTGTTGCCCATGGCGTGCGCGTATTCGATTTCGAAGAAAGGGCGTCCGTTGCCGTAGGTCTTGTAGTACTCGACGATGTTCTGCGGCCTGGCATACATGGGCGAGAGAGCCTCGCCGTGGACGCTGTTGTGCGGCTCGTAGGTGATGAAGAACTCGGGATGGTGGGTCTTGCCCCACTGTTTTGCAGCGATGAAGTTGGCTCCCCAGCCGGCTTCGTTGCCCATGGAGAAGCCGATGATGGAGGGGTGATTCTTGTCGCGTTCGATGGTGCGACGGAAGCGATCGACGATGGCGTCGCGGAAGTCGGCGCCGTCGGAGATGGGCTGCTTTTCGCCTGAGCCGTAGCCGTGGGATTCCACATTGGTTTCGTCGAGGATGTAAAGTCCGTATTCGTCGGCAAGCTCGTACCACTCCGGGACGTTGGGATAGTGGCAGGTGCGGTCGGCGTTGATGTTGTTCTGCTTCATCAGCCTGATGTCTTCGATCATCATTTCGCGAGTGACGACCTGGCCGCGATCCGGATCGAACTCATGGCGATTGACGCCGCGGATCATGAGCTTCTTGCCGTTGAAGAGAATCTGATTGCCTTTGATTTCAGACTGACGGAAGCCGACCTTCCACGGAACCACTTCGACGACGTTGCCCTTGGCGTCTTTCAGCGTGAGGACGAGTTGATAGAGGTAGGGATCTTCAGCCGACCACTTGTGGGGTTTGGCGACCGACTGCTGAAGGTCGAGGTCGGAATCGTTGCCGGAAGATACGCTCAGCTTTTTGCTGAGCGATAGAAGCTGCTTGCCGGTGGCATCGACGAGCTTAGCTTCTATTGAAGCGGCGGCACTCTTGGCTGCGGCGGTGTTCTGCAGGCTGAGGTGGAGTTTGAAGGTAGCGTTCTCGTAGGCGCCGTCGAAGGGCGTGAGGACCTGGAAATCGCGGATGTGGAGCGGGGCACGCGAGACCAGTGTGACATCGCGGAAGATGCCGCTCATGCGCCAGAAATCCTGATCCTCCATGTAGCTGCCGTCGGACCAGCGATAGACTTCGACGGCGATGGTGTTTTTGCCGGGCTGTAGGTATTTGGTGATGTTGAACTCCGCGACCATGCGGGAGTCCTGGCTGTAGCCAACCTTCTGGCCGTTGATCCAGACATAGTATGCGGAGTTAACGCCATTGAAGAGCAGGTAAGTCTGTCGACCGTTCCAGGAAGCGGGAACCTCGAAGTCGCGACGATATGAGCCGACGGGATCGCGTTGATCGTAGGCGGTCCACGAGTGGTCGTCGGGCGTGCTGGTGACGCGCGGCTCATCGCGCTTGAAGGGATAGGTGATGTTTGTGTAGATGGGGGTGCCGTAACCCTGCATCTCCCAGTTGGAAGGGACGGGGATCTCCTTCCAGGAGCTCACATCGAAGTCAGGCTTGTAGAAGTCGGTTGGACGTTGGTCCGGCTGCTTGACCCAGTGGAATTTCCAATTGCCGTCGAGGGACTCCACCCACGGTGAGTTGTGAGCGTCGCGCAGGGCAGTCGACTCGTCGGGGAAGGGCGTGAAAGTGGCGCGGGCAGGCTCTTTGTTGACGCCAAAGACGTGCGGGTTCTGCCAGTCAGGCAGGGAAGCGGCCTGGGATTGCGCATGGAGGCACGTAGAAGCGAGAAGCGCGAGCGGCAGCAGCAGAGAAGATGTAAAGGCTTTCATTTTCGGCTCTTCCAAGAGAAGAAATGGGTCGCGTGGGAATTCTACTATCCGGCAAGCAGGTCCGGTCCATGAGGTCGGCCGGAGGAATCAACCTGCGGCCGAGGACTCGCATCGGACCGCTGGATGGAATGGGAGGAGCAGCATGTCTTCAGCAGGCGGCAGCAGGAATGACAAACCGGCGACCGGTACGGCGACAGGCGGGAAGGAAAATGTTTCGACCTCAGTGCCTCCGGCAATGATGCCGGAGAACCGATCGGGGCTGCAGCATTCGGATCCTGAGGCAATGCAGAAGGAAGCGCGAAGCCATTCAGAGCAGATTCGCAAGGAAGAAGACGAGCGCGGGCAACCGTAAGGTTGCTCTTCGGGTGTAGATGATCGGGCCGCGGCAATCCAACCATGAACATTCCTGCCGCATCCAGTTTCACTGGACCGGGAGGAAGCGGTCCCATTATGGCTAAGTTCGGTGTTGGTGCAGTTCTTCTTTTAGTAAGTCTGTTCAGTACGAGCACTACTTTGGCGCGGGCGCAGAGGCGCGTCGAGGCGGGCGCTTTTCTTGATTATCTGAGCGTGTCGCAGACCAACACGAGCAACGTTGGACTTGGCGGGCGGATTGGGATTCGAGTACACCGCAACGTTGTAGCAGAAGGGGAACTTGCTTACGACTACGGGGTGAACTTCCGCGAGGTCTACACCGATATCGGTAACGGCAGCGTGACTGCGATCGAGAATACTTCGATTGGAGTGACTGAGGGCCTGTTTGGTCCAAAGGTAGAGCCGGCGCGTGGGTTTCTGCGTCCGTTCGTGACGTTGAAGGGCGGGTTCGTTGATTTTCGGTTGAGCCCGAGCCTGATTCCGTACAGCGGCGTCGCCAGCGCAGTGTTTGGGATCCGGGACTCGAATCTGAACGGAGCGATCTATCCGGGTATAGGCCTTTCGCCGAGTCTAGGGCCGGTGGGATTAAGGCTGGAGTTTGGCGACGTGATCTATTTCAACGAGGGCCCGCACAACAATCTGCGGATCACGTTTGGGCCGATCCTGCGGTTCTGATTTAGCTGACGTGGACGACGGGGCGGCGTTCGATGTCGGGAACGGCTTTACGCAACACTTCGTGGGTGATGGGTGCTGCATCGCCTTCGCCGAGGAACAGAAACCGGAAGATGTTGGCGACAGGGTTTCCTTCTGTCCACTTGAAGTAGATGTGCGGGACCCGACCGGTGACCTTCTCGATATGAATAAGCAGGGCGGCAATGGAGTTGGCCACCATGGGGCTGCGGACGTGCAGGATGCAGTGCCGGCCGAGCCTGGCTCCGTCAACTTTCAACTGCTCAGAAAACTCCGAAGCGTCGGTTCGCTCGACCTCGAGGAACAGGATTGGCACGTGTTCCGGAAGTCCATGGAAATTGCGGACGAGAGCCTCAATGCGGTCGAGATTTTCTACGCTCGTGACAGGCTTTGGCCGGCGTGCGATAAGGCGGATTGGCTGATCTACGCCGTCGTGAATAAGGCAGGCTGCGACGTGGGAGAGATCGACGCCGGTAATGCGGAGTTCCGTTGAGCGGGTCGCGCGCGAAACGAATGACGTGAACATGATGCTCGCGATAAAGATGCAGGATATCTTCAGGCCTTCAGGGCGCTCCCAGATGTTCATTGCTGTTGTGTAGACGAAGATCAACGCGATGAGCAAGAAGGGCCACCGTGCGCGGGTCTTCCATGAAGAGATCGTCACCGCGCAAGCGGCTGATGTGATTAGGACGAGGACGCCTGTAGCGTAGGCGCCGCCCTGAGCATCCACGTCCGCGTGGAAGCGTGCCGTGACGAAGAAGGCGACCACGACGAAGACGAGCACAAGAGGGCGGGATGCGCGTGCCCACTCGGGGGCCATGCCGAAACGTGGCAGGTAGCGCGGAATCAGGTTTAGGAGTCCAGCCATTGCAGATGCACCAGCAAAGCCGAGGATCAGGATGGTGCTGATGTCGTAGACAGTTCCGAATGCGTTGCCAAAGTACTGGTGAGCGAGATAAGCCATGGCGCGGCCATTGGCTTCTCCACCCTCGGCAAAGGCGGCGGGAGGAATGAGGACAGTGGTGATGAAGCTGGTGGCGATAAGGAAGACGCTCATGATGCAGGCCGCGGAGACCAGCAGCTTGCGGGTGTTGCGAACACGTTCTTCGATGCTTTCGCCGCGAATGAGCGGCATGACGGCGACTCCGGTTTCGAACCCTGAGAGGCCCAACGCGAGGCGGGGGAAGAGAAGGAGGCAGATGGCGACAATGCCGAGCCAGTTTGGGTGCTGCGCGAAGACCTCGTTCTTCCAGATGTCGATGCGAAGCGGGTGCCGGAGTACCTCAATGAAGGCACGGACGGTGACGACCGCGTTGAGCAGAAGGTAGGCGCCGACAAGGACGACTGCAATGTTGATGGCTTCGCGAAATCCTTTCAGGAACACGAGGCCCAGGATGGAGAGAATCAGCAGAGTCACAAACATCTGGCTGCTGAGCCAGTGGGGCGCGAAGGGATTGTGAATGAAATGCGCGGCGGCGTCGGCGGCCGAGAGCGTCATAGTGATGATGAAGTCGGTGGTGGCAAAGCCGAGTAGCGCAAGAACGAAGATCTTGCCGGCCCAGTCAGGGAAGAGGCGCTCGAGCATGGCGATGCTGCCCTGGCCGTTGGGGCTGGCTTTGGCGACACGTGCATATAGGGGCAGAGCTGCGAAGAGGGTGACGAGAACGAGAACGAGGGTAGCGAATGGGGAGAGAAAGCCGGCAGCGAGGAAGGCGATGCCGGGCTGGTAGCCGAGGGTGGAGAAGTAATCGACGCCGGTGAGACACATGACGGCCCACCAGGGGTGAACGGGTTCCGCGGTGCTGTGGACGCCCTTGGGCAGCTTGAGGTCTGCGAGGAGCCAGTCGCTTAAGCCTAGCTTTGTCATTCAGATCGAGTGCCTTTGCAGGGGGCGGTCAAGTTCAGTTGGATGCTGTTTGGGTGCGGATGAGAGGCACAGCGGCCGAAGGTGAAGGGCCCGAGAATGTGACTGGAGCGCGTGTTGCCCTGGGCGAAACCATTGGAAAGCCATTGTAACTGCGTGCTATGCTTCGGCCAGAGAGGCTGATGAGAGGATATGACTCCATTGCGCTGCAGTTCGTGCCAGCGATGAAACGCTGGTCTCGGGCGCGTGTGCGCTGCATCTGTCCTCGACGCCACTTGCGCGTTCTACCCTCCAGCACTCGACCTAGTCTCTTCGGCGGCGATTAGTCTCTGACCGCCGAAGGCCCTCGCCTGCTCTAACGAGCAGTTGAAATGGTCGCTCCAGAAGAAATTTCCCGGCACGCCTAAGCGCACGCTACCGGGGAGGTTTTTCGTACGACTGAAGTCCGTACCCTTCGGAGTCGAACCAATTCGTTCCTTCATCGTCAGCTAGCGATGCAACCGATCGACGAGGAGACTAGAGATGACCAAGCAAGAGATGCATGCGAAGTTTGGACCGAAGCTTGTGGGGCCTGTTCCTGGTCCCAGGGCGAAGGCTGCGGTGGAGGCGGATGGGCGGCTGATTTCGCCGAGCTATACGCGGTCGTATCCGCTGGTGGCGAAGCGCGGGCGCGGGTGCCGCGTTGAAGATGTGGACGGGAATGAGTTCCTGGATTTTGCTGCGGGGATCGCAGTTACGTCGACCGGACACTGCCATCCTGAAGTGGTTGAGGCGATCCAGAAGCAGGCGGCAGAGCTGATTCATATTTCAGGGACGGATTTCTATAACGAGCCGCTGACGGAGCTCGCGGAGAAGTTATCGGCGATTGCGCCGATGCGCGGACCTCATCGCGTGTTCTACGGGAACTCCGGGGCAGAGGCTGTGGAGTGCGCAATCAAACTGGCGCGCTATCACACGGGAAGACAGCACATCATTGCGTTCCTGGGGGCATTTCACGGAAGGACGATGGGAGCGCTTTCGCTTACTGCGTCGAAGCCGCAGCAGAAGCGGAGATTCGGGCCGTTGATGCCGGGCGTGACGCATGTGCGGTATCCGTATGCGTATCGCGGATGCACCGGTGGACCACAGGAAGAAGAAGTGTTTGCGCTGGGATGCGCGCGGTATATCGAGGAGAAACTCTTCAAGACGATTCTGCCGCCTGAGGAAGTGGCGGCGATTGTGGTGGAGCCGATCCAGGGCGAGGGCGGATACGTTGTGGCGCCGGATAATTTTCTGCGCGAACTGCGAGCGATCTGCGATAAGCACGGAATCATGCTGGTGGCGGACGAAGTGCAATCAGGTGCGGGGCGCACGGGAAAGTGGTGGGCAATTCAGCACTCGGGCGTGGAGCCGGACATTGTGTGTTCCGCGAAGGGCATTGCGAGCGGAATGCCGCTGGGCGTGTGCATGAGCAAAGCGGAAGTAATGGACTGGGTGCCGGGATCGCATGCTTCGACGTTTGGCGGCAATCCGGTTTCGCTCGCGGCGGCGCTGGCGACTGTGGACATTCTGAACCGTGAAGGCATCGCGAACGCGGCGAAGGTGGGCGCAAAGATGCTGGAGCGGCTCCATGGATGGAAGGAGATGCATCCGCTGGTTGGTGATGTGCGCGGCCGCGGGCTGATGATCGGAGTTGAGCTAGTAAAAGACAAGCAGACGCGTGAGCCGGCGGCGGAGTTGCGGAATCGCGTGGAGGCAGTGGCATTCGAGAAGGGGTTGGTGATTCTCGGGTGCGGCGAGACATCGATTCGGCTATGTCCTCCGCTGATTGTGAGCGAGGACGAGGCGATGGTCGGGCTGGACATCCTTGAGGACGCGCTGACGCAGGTGGAGAAGGAACTCGCGGGTTCGCGGGAGCTGGCTGGCGCTAACGCATAGAAGATTGGTCCAAACGAAAAGGCCGGAGCGAAAGTGCTCCGGTCTTTTTTGTTGGGATTGAATGGCTGCTATTTTGCAGAGCAGGCCTTGTTGCGTTCGGGGCGAGCGCCGGCGGCTTTGGCATCAGCTTCAGACATGTACTTGCCGGCTTTGGTGGTGCCGTAGAATTCGGTTCCGTAGCAGTGGTAGACGTTTGTACCTGAATTGACCCAGACGAGTCCTGGTCCGCCACCGGGGGCAGGAGTCTTTGCGGCTCTGGGGCCAGAGGACCTAGTGCTAGCTTTCGAACTCGAGCTTGAGGCAGCGGGAGCTGGGGAGGATGTTGCGACGGGAGCCGGTGCTGCGGCTGCCGGGGCTGCTGCTGGAGTAGAAGCAGGAGCAGCGGTCTTGGAGGAACTCTTCGCCGAGCTCTTGGCTGAGCCTGTGTCCGCGGCGTACCAGGTGTCGACTCCTTTGTGTCCGCGACATGCGCCCTGTTTAGTGGCCTGCGAAGTGAAGGTGCCGTCTTTGCATTTTCCGGTTGTGCCGGCGGGCGCGCCAGCGGGGGCCTGAGCGACCAAAAAACAGGGAGCGAGGATCAGACCGGCAAACAACGCACTCACAAATCTAACTTTCATATTCACCATCCTTTGGAGTAGGCCAGAAGGGGAGCGGCCCCAGCGCCCACATAGTACAGCACAACAGAGTAGATGCGCACTGACGAATCGACGTGGATCGATTTAACGAGAATTTGGATTGCAAGCTGCCAGCTTGAGCCTTTAGTGTTTTGCAAGCTCAAGAAAGGAAGTCTGGTATGAGCATTTTTGATTCGGTAAGTAATATGGTGAACCAGGCCTCGGGCGGCGGTGATCATGCGGCGGTTGCAGGCGGCCTGCTGGAACACCTCGGAGGAGCAGGCGGAGTGGCGAGCCTGATCCAGTCGATGCATCAGAACGGAGCCGGCGGCCTGGTGCAGCAATGGGCCAATGGGCAAACACAGCCGGCGGATCCGAATGAAATTGAGCAAGCGGTAGGCGGGTCGGGGTTGATTGACAGCATCGCGCAGCGGACCGGAATGTCTCCTGGCGCGGTTCGGGTAGGTCTGGCGACGGTGCTGCCGCTCGTGGTGAGTCATCTGACGGCGAACGGGCACGTAACGACGGACGGTCAGGTCACGTCCAATCCCGCGCCATCGACAGGATCACTTGTTCAGTCGATCCTTGGAAAGCTGTTGTAGCTGATTGAGCCAAGTCGGATTTGCAACGTACGAGGCCGGGAAAGCCCTTCTGCTTTTTGCGGAAGGGTTTTGCAAGGAGGGCCATATGGCAGGGAAATTCCTACTGAAGAAGTCTTCAGACGGGCAGTTCCGTTTCGTTCTCAAAGCTGGAAACGGCGAGATAATTCTTACGAGCGAACTGTACAAGGCCAAACCGTCAGCGCTGAACGGAATTGAGTCGGTGAAGAAGAACGCGCCTGTCGACGAAAGATATGAGCGGAAACTGGACAAGGCTGGGCATCCTCGTTTCAATCTGAAGGCCGGAAATCACGAGATCATCGGCACGAGCGAGAGCTACAGCAGCGAGGCGGCACGCGAGACCGGGATTGCTTCCGTTAAAGCGAATGCGGCCACTGCGGTGATCGAGGACGAAACCGCATAGAACGCGATGATAGCCTGTGCGCGTGAGCACGGCGCAGGGCAACTGAAGCGGCCAGAATAGACCGCATGGAATCGTTGCGACTATTGCGCGTGCGGTGGCTGGAGCAGACGCTCGCCGGTATCAATTGGATCGCGCGCAAACAAGGGCGGCGTTCGGGTCCTGCACATCTGGCCGTTGGCATCGACGGTGAGGACGCGGTCTTTTTCTATCTTCTGCGCAAGGGATATACCGTTGTCGCGCGGAGATGGTCTTCAGGCGAGGTGCCGGGCGACGTGGATCTAATTGCGTGGGATGGGCCGGTGTTGTGCTTTGTTGAGGTGAAGACGCGGTCGGCACGCGACATGACTCCGGCAGAAGCGGCCGTGGATGAGCACAAGAGAAACGTGTTGCGCAGGCTGGCGCGGCGATACGTGCGACAAGTTCCTGGGAGCGAGATGCCGCCGATTCGGTTCGACGTGGTGAGCGTGTATGCGGTCGAGGGGCAGGAGAAGGAGTTTGTGCACTTCGAGGGTGCGTTTGGGTGGGATGGCGCGCGGCGGGAGTAATGCCGATTCCGCGTACCGAAGTCGCGCGCGACCGAAATGCAACTGCAGGTTTCTCCACTCCCGTTGGTCGGTCGAAACGACACAAGCTCATTAAGTAATCTACCCCTTGGCGTCTTCGAACTCTTCGTGCCAGGCCATCTGAATGGCTTCGAGGCGGCCTTCGTTTGACTTGGTCGGATCGTCGGCGAATCCTTCGAGTTCTGTTACGTACTTGTGCAGGTCAGTGAAGCGGACGGTGAGGGGATCTAGGTCGGGGTACTTCTCTTGTAGCTGAATGCCGATTTCTTCGGAGTCGGTCCACATTATTTCGCGGGGCATTGGGTCTCCTGTCTGACTGAGGGGTATGTCTCCCACATCTCAGAATCGAGATGTGGGGCACCCGGCTTATATTTCAGATCCAGATGCGAGAGAACTGGGATAGCCGTTATTTATTTTCGGCGAGGGCGAGGGGTTTGCCTTCGGAGGTGTAGTTGCGATTCCACTTGGGGATCTCGACTACGTAGATGCCGGACTTTGTGATGACCGCCTGGCAGCCGAGGCGCGAATTGAGCTGTTGGTCGGCAGCCATATCGAGCCGGTCAAGTTCGTCGTCATCGGCATCGCTGATGCCTTCTTTGCCGTCCTTGACCCAGATGTGGCAGGTGGTGCAGGCGCACGAGCCACCGCAGGCGTGGTCAAGAAAGATGTTGAAGTTCTCGGCGACATCGAGGAAGGACATCGGCTTGCCGTGATGGTCATAGGGCAGGGTGCCGAATTCGAACTCGATGGTTTTGCCTTCAGGCATGAAGGTGACGCGGACGAGTTTGTCGGGGGGGATGTTGGTGGTGTTTGGTTCAGCCATTGCTTTTTCCTTTAGCTGCTCTTCGGCGACTTCGTTGTGCAGGGGCTAAAGCCCCGTTTCTTGAGATCGGTTTTCGGCACGACTGAAGTCGTGCCCTGACGCAAAGAACTACTTGAACTCCGCGGGGGCCATGGGGTGGGGCGCGGTGACTTCTTCGTTGAGTTGTTCGCCGGCTTCGCCCATGGTTTTACCGCGGATGGCGGAGGTTACGGCGGCGTCCATCATAAGCTCTGCAAGCCGGTGGGTGGATTTGTCGAGTGCGAGAGTGGCTTCGCGGATTGCATTAAGGTCGTCGCCGGATTTTACGGAGGCGAGGTGATTGCGGGCGGCGTCGATGCCGGCGATCTCTTCGCCGCGGAGTTGGCCCCATGTGGCATTTGTACGAGCCTGTTCGACCTTGGTGAGGATCGTGTCGGCTTCGTTGCGGGCTTCAATCAGAAGACGCTTGGCGAAGTCGGCTTCGGCGTTATCGAAGGAGTCGAGGATCATGCTCTCGACCTGCTCGTCGGTGAGGCCATAGGTGGGTTTGACTTCAATCTGAGACTGCTGGCCGCTGCGCTGTTCACGAGCAGATACCTGGAGAATCCCGTCGGCGTCGATGAGGAACTTCACTTCGATGCGAGGAAGGCCGGCGCTCATGGGCGGAATGCCTTTCAGGTCGAAGCGGGCGAGAGATCGGCAATCGGCGGCGAGTTCGCGCTCACCTTGAACGACGTGGATGGCGACGTTGGTCTGGCCGTCGACGCCGGTGGTGAAGTGCTCGGTGGCGGACGCGGGAATGGTGGAGTTGCGCGTGATGATTTTGGCGACGGTGCCGCCGAGGGCCTCGATGCCGAGCGAGAGAGGAGTGACGTCGAGGAGGAGCATCTCTTCGGTGGTCTTCGAGGCTCCGGCCAGGATGTCGGCTTGTACGGCAGCACCGAGTGCTACGACTTCATCGGGATTGAGTTCGATATGAGGCTTCTTGCCGCGAGCCGTAAGGTGAAATAGATCTTCGACAAGGCGGCGGACGGCGGGGATGCGCGTCGATCCGCCGACGAGGACGACTTCGTCGATCTGTTCCGGCGTCACTCCGGCGTCGGCGAGGGCCTGTTTGCATGGGCCCGCGGTGCGATTGAGCACGGGCTCGATGAGCTGCTCGAATACCTCTCGGGGAATCTCGCGCTGGTAGCGATCGCCGTTGGGGAGTTCGACGTCGAAGTGTGCGACTGGCTCCGACGAGAGGCGAATCTTGGCGTCGATGGCTGACTTGCGGAGGGCTTGGACCGCGCCAAGATGCTGACGGAGGTTGATGCCGTGCTCGGAGTGGATCTCATCGAGGGCGATGGCGAGGAGGAGGTTGTCGATGTCGTCGCCGCCGAGATGCGTGTCTCCGTTGGTGGACTGCACTTCGAAAATTCCGTCGCGCAGCTTGAGGATGGAGATGTCGAAGGTGCCGCCGCCGAGGTCGTAAACCGCGATGAGGCCTTCTTTGTTGCGATCGAGGCCGTAGGCAAGTGCGGCAGCTGTAGGCTCGTTGACCAGGCGAAGCACTTCGAGACCGGCCATGCGGCCAGCGTCTTTAGTCGCCTGGCGCTGCGCGTCGTTGAAGTAAGCGGGGACGGTGATGACGGCCTGGGTGACCGGCGAGCCGAAGAAACGTTCAGCATTGCGCTTAAGCTGGCGCAGGATGTACGCGGAGATCTCAGGCGGAGTGAAGCGCATTTCGCCGAGCTGAATGCGGGGAACTTCGCCGGCTTCGATGTCGTCGGCGAGGCGGAAGGGGAAGAACTTGAGTTCGCTCTGGACTTCTTCGAGTCCGCGACCCATGAGTCGCTTGACGGAGTAGATGACGCGCTCGGGGGTTTCGACCAATGTGCGGCGGGCGCTGTTGCCGACCGTCACTGTAGGCCGGCGGCTGCCATCTTTCGGCATGGGGTCGAGCGCCACAACAGACGGGACAAGATTGGAGCCGTCGACGCCGGGTATGACTACGGGCTTGTCGCCTTCCATGTATGCGACCAGGGAATTCGTGGTTCCGAGGTCGATTCCAACTACGCGTCCTTCTGCTGCCATGAGAGCTTTGGATTCCTTCAGGGGCTGAAGCCCCGGATTATTGCGTCGTCGATCGGCACGACTGAAGTCGTGCCCTGACGCTTGCTTGGCCGATCAGCACGTTGAAGTCGGCTTTGATGCTTCTTTCAACTACCAAGGGTGTCGGCGACGTCGCGGACTAGGTTGTTGACGTAGCGACGGCGATCGAGGAGCGAAACCATCTTCTTTTCCGATTCTTTGCGGGCGGTTTCCTCACCGTTGTCCCAGACCTGCCATTGCGCGCGGAGGTCGCTGTCGACGCCGTCGAGCATGTCGTTGTATTTCTTTTTGGCTTGTTCGAGGCCCGTCTGCAGCTCGGGGTCGGTGTCGCCCATCTTCTTTGACATGCGCATCTCTTCCAGCTGCATGTTTAGATCGAAGGCTTCTTCAAGCAGGTCGGCGGGGACGCGCGAAGGGTCCTTGCGGTCTTTGCCGGAATGCTCTTCGCCGATCTCGGCACCCCGAAGCTTGAGGAGGTATTCGGTCCGACGGATCGGATCGCGCAGAGTGCGGTAAGCGTCGTTGAGCAGAGCGGTGTCGGCCAGGCTCCAGTCTTTTTCGCTCGATGAGGCGCGCGCGAACCGGTCAGGGTGCAGCTTGCGGCTGAGCTTGTGGAACTGGTGCTCGAGCATCCCCAGATCGAGGTCGAGCTTTGGCACCAGCGAGAAGACGGAAAAATAATCGCCTCCCGGAGGAGGCTGAATCTTGCTGCAATGCGGACAGAAGAGGGTGGACTCGTTATGCGCGACGGCGCACGACCAGCATTCAACCGGTATTGCAGAATCGATAACTTTCAACATGAGAAAACTCCGGCAAGATTGAGCCCTACGACGAAAAGGATGATCCGCAGCCGCAGGAGCGCGTGGAGTTCGGATTAATGAAGTTGAAGCCTTGCCGCATCAGTGTCTCTTCGTAGTCGAGCGTCATGCCGTGCAGGTAGATGAACGACTTGGGATCGACAAAGAGGCGAACGCCATTGAATTCATAAACTCGATCGCGCTCGCGCGGACGCGTGTCGAACTTGATCGAATAGGAAAGGCCGGAGCAGCCGCCGCCTAATACACCAAGACGCAGTCCACCCTCTTCGGGAGAGATGCCTTCTTTGGCGATTGCGATCTTGATGCGCTTAATGGCGCGGTCCGTGACCTGAATGCCTGCCGCGGCGGCGTTGCCGCTCGGATTTCCGTGCGAAGCCGGTGCGGGAGAGGGTTGCGCGGGCGCAGCGCTTGCTCCTTCGGCCGGCTTCGATTCGATGCTTACAAAGTTCGACATTGTGCCCTTCTTACCTGGCTGCCCGATTCTGATCCGGGGCTAAAGCCCCCAATTCTTTCTCGCGTCGCATCGGCACGACTAAAGTCGTGCCCTGACGCGGGATCGCTTCGGAACAGCTGTTGCTACTTCGCCTGGGCGGCAACGGCCGCTTCTTCTGCGACACCGTTCTTCTTCTTCCAGTCGCCGATGGCTGCGCGGATCGCGTCTTCAGCGAGCACCGAGCAGTGAATCTTGACGGGAGGAAGCGAGAGTTCCTTCACGATATCGGTGTTCTTGATCTCGAGCGCATCTTCGACGGTGCGTCCCTTGATCCACTCGGTCGCGAGGGAAGAACTGGCGATTGCGGAGCCGCAGCCGAAGGTCTTGAACTTAGCTTCTTCAATGACCTGTGTCTCGGGATTTACGCGGATCTGCAAGCGCATCACGTCGCCGCACTCGGGAGCGCCGACCAATCCGGTGCCCACTTCGCTTGAACTCTTGTCCAGGGTGCCTACGTTGCGGGGATTGTTGTAGTGGTCGACTACCTTGTCGCTATATGCCATTTTCCGAACTCCTTCTGCGGGAAGCCGCGTACCTAATGTTTGATTCAGCGGCATCGGCCGCCGATGCTTAATCCGGCTATTCAATCCCGCATCTCAAAAGCGAGATGTGGGGCACCCAACCGGTTGATTAGGTGCGAATTAGTGTGCCTGCCACTCGATCTTGGTCAGGTCAATGCCTTCTTTCACCATCTCGTAGAGCGGTGAGAGTTCACGAAGCTTCTTCACGATGTCGATGACCTTGGCAGCTACATAGTCCACCTCTGCCTGGGTGTTGAAGCGACCGAGGCCGAAGCGAATGGAACTGTGAGCCACGTCGTCGCCGAGCCCGAGAGCCTTGAGGACGTACGAGGGTTCCAGAGTTGCCGAGGTGCAGGCAGAGCCGCTGGATACTGCCACATCGTTGATGCCCATCAGCAGCGATTCGCCTTCCACATAGACGAAGCTGACGTTGAGGTTGCCGGGCAGGCGATGCTCCATTGACCCGTTGATGTGGATGTAGTCCAACTCGGACTCGAGCTTGTTCTGCAGCCGATCGCGCAGGCCGCGAAGATAGGCAGCTTCGCTGTCCATCTCGGTGCGGGCGATTGCGCATGCTGCGCCGAGGCCGACAATACCGGGAACGTTTAGAGTGCCGGAACGCATTCCGCGCTCGTGGCCGCCGCCGTCGATTTGCGCGGCGATCTGCACGCGGGGATTGCGGCGACGAACGTAGAGAGCGCCGACACCCTTGGGCCCGTAGATCTTGTGACCGGACAGCGAGAGCACATCGATGTTGTCGTCGATGACGTTGACGGGAACCTTGCCCACGGCCTGTACCGCGTCGGTATGGAAAAGCACGCCCCTCTCGTGGCAGAGCTTTCCGATTTCGCGGATGGGCTGGATCACGCCGATTTCATTGTTGGCGTACATGATGGAGACGAGGATCGTCTTATCGTCCATCGCGCGCTTGAGGTCTTCGAGGTCGATGAGGCCGTCCGCCTTGACGGGCAGATAAGTGACACGATAGCCGTACTTCTCAAGGCGCTTGCAAGTGTCGAGCACGGCTTTGTGCTCTGTAACCTGGGTGATGATGTGGTTCCCGCGCTCGCGATACATCTCGGCAATGCCCTTGATGGCGAGATTGTTCGACTCGGTCGCGCCGGAGGTGAAGATGATCTCCTTCGCGCTGGCGCCGATGAGTTTGGCAATCTGTTCGCGCGCGGTTTCAACAGCCTGCTCGGCTTCCCACCCGAAGGAGTGGTTGCGGCTGGCGGCGTTGCCGAACTTGTTGGTCAAGTAGGGCATCATCGCCTCAAGCACGCGGGGATCGAGCGGGCTGGTGGCGTGATTGTCCATGTAAATCGGCAGCGTTACGCCTGCCGGCACTTCGATCTGACTAGTAACTGTACTCATCCCGACCTCTCCATCTTTTCTGCGGCTCCGCTTCTGCGGATTGTTGACTAAATCGTGAGCGTAACGAGCTTTGGCTCCGGCGTTTGCCCTGGGGGATGCTCGTGCTCGGCGAGATCCTGAATGCTGATGCTTTGGAGTACGCCGGCGATGGTTTCATTGACCCGGGCCAGCGGCTCTTTAATGGTGCAACTTGGGGTAAGATCACAGCCCTTTGCGCCCTTCGTGCACGAGGTGATGAAGAACGGGCCATCAATGGCGAGAATCACCTCGTAAGCCGAAATCGAGGCGGCTGTTTTGGCCAGAGCATAACCGCCATTCATGCCGGCGTGGGATTTCAGAAGACCCTTCCGGGTCAGTTGCTGAAGGATCTTCGCCAGCAACTGGGCTGGAATGCCGTAGGCGTCCGCTATGTCTTTGGCGCTCAGGGCAGGCAATTCAGGGCGTTCGGCCAGATACTTCAGCGCCATCAACCCGTAATCCGCCTTTTTAGTGAGCTTCAGCATAATATGCGACTTCTTAGGTCCGTATTTAGTATACGACCGTTTATGTCCGTATTCAATTCTGGTTCGGAGCTGGGGGTGAGTTAAGCCGTGAGGCGGCCTGGTGTGGCGAAGAATTTCACCAAAATGCCGTTTGAAAATATCGAAAAGGCCGCTACAATCTGCGGCAAGCGTTTCAAAATCCGAGCCCCTCCTACTAAAGATGGTTACCGCCTGCAAACATCCCAGGGTACGAATTGTTTCCCGCCACGAAGACACTGAATTTGTTGAGTGTGTTGAATGCGGGGATGTCTTTGATTCTGAAGAATTTCACGACATGGCGATCGAAGAATCGGTCGAGAGCGAAAAGCCTGACGACGATGACGGCTCATAGGGTTGACTTCGCCGACAGCCCGTAAATCACTGCGAATGATTGAGATACGCCTCAGCTGCCGGCAGATCCGCTGGCATGGGCGCTGCTCCGGTGTGCTGCGATCCACGCATAGTGCAAACCCGAAAGAACCGTCAGCCCGATGGTGGCGTCGAGGGCGACCAGACGCAAGATGACGACCCACTTGGCGGCTACGAGCTGATGCAACAGCACCACGGCCACAGCTGTAATCTGCGCGACAGTGTTGGCCTTGCCGAAGATGCTAGGGCCGAAGTCTCGCCTGCCGATCACTGCATACATAACAGCGGCTACGATGAGGATCGCGAGGTCGCGTCCGAAGACCAGGACTGTGACTGTAGTAGGGATCAGGCTCTTGTACGTGAGTACAAGGAATAGCGTGCTGAGAAGGAGTTTGTCCGCGATGGGATCAAGGTATTGCCCCAGGGTCGTGCGCTGTTCGAGCACACGGGCGAGAAGCCCATCCAGCCCATCCGTGATGCCAGCAATGATGAAAAGCGTAAAGGCGATCCCGAAGCGATTTTCGAGAATGCAGGAGACGAGAAACGGGGCGAGACAGAGACGGATGACGGTGAGGAGATTTGGCGCGGTGCTCAGGGGATTGCGGTGCGGGGTGGAGGAGTCCGTCATTGCTTCAGTGATGCTGATTCAGGGCCTGGAGTTCACAAGCTGCCTTAAGCACCGCAGCAGCTTAGAGTTGCAGCGCTACATTCGAATCGATGGTACAGCATAGCTGGGTGTACGTAAAACTTCTTCAGCAGCGCCGGGCTTAGATGGGGACCACAGTATTCCGGACCTAAGCTCCAGAGGCGAGGGTGGCCGAGGCCAGCTTGAGATCGGAGAGCAGCATCGATCGAATTTGCTCGGCTCGGCCCGGATCGAGAGCGCGCAGGATCGCAGAAGGGTGAAGAGTGGCAATCACACGATCGGCGTAGGGGCTGGAAAGAAGTTTTCCCCGTTCGCGCATGACGCCGAAGCTGGAGCCAAAGAGAGATTTTGAGGCGGTTGCGCCGAGACAGACAACGAGCTCGGGGCGAACGGACTCCAGCTCTGCGAGCAGCCAAGGACGACAAGCAAAGATTTCTGAAGCTCGCGGATTCTCGTGGAGGCGACGCTTGCCTTTTTCGGTGAATTTGAAGTGTTTCACGGCGTTCGTTACATACGTGGACGTGCGGTCGATATTGGCTTCAGTGAGCAGGGTGTTGAGCAGCCGGCCGGCGGGTCCGATGAAGGGCTCGCCTGAACGATCCTCCTCGTCGCCGGGCTGCTCTCCGATGAACATCAGGCGGGCGTTCGAGGGACCGCGGCCGAATACAGGCTGGGTTGCGCAGCGGTAGAGTTCGCATCCCTCGCAAGCGTAAATCGCCTGCAGCAAGACGGGTAGAGTGCGGGTCTGCGGCAGGAACGAAGCGGCCGTGACTTTAGGCTGGCGAGCGAGCATCGTCTGCACTCGGCCATCTGCCTCGCTCAGCAGCTTCGGAAGGCTGTGAAGCTCAGGGAGGTTCTTCCAGTAGCGGACCGGCATCTCCGAGCGCATCGCGTTCAGATTTGTCCGGGCAGGATTGAAGATCGAGGAGTAGTAAGTGCGCCAGAGATCTTCGAAGTCATCCATCTGCGGGGCGCGTTCGCGCCGAACGCCCGGGCCGAAGGTGAGGCGCTTTCCGTCGGGATCCCACTGTACCGATGAATCGGGCGTTAGGATTGCCCAGTTCATGATCGCGAAGCGCTCAGTGAAGAATGGCGCGGCCAATGGAAGAACGTGATGAGCCGGCTCATACCAGGCTATGAAATGCTCGCCGGACTCATCCTCAACCTTTCGAAAGCGGACGAAGGCGTGCATCTTGTGGAGATCGCGTTTGACCTGATGCTCGAGGCGGCGAAATGCTGCGATGTCATCGTCAACGTCGAGCTTCATCAGGTTGCGGTTTGACTGGAGGCGAAACAGGATCCGGTAGAGAAGGTTCCAGCGCTCGGCGCTGCTGTGACAGGCTACGATCTTTGCGCGATCGATAAAGGAGCGCGGTACGTAGGCGGGGCCCGAGTCTGACCCAGCATTGGACAGCAGGGGCTCGGATGCAAACAGGGAGTCGGTTACGCCGGATGCGGAATCTGCCAGGTCGACGGCACCGGGCAGCGTGCCGGCAGAGAGCAGAGGTCGAACGGCATCGCGCCAGGCATCGAAGGTCGGGGCAAACGTAATCGAACGACGCAGGATTGAGTGATGCGCAGCAGCCGAGGGGTTCATAGCTGACCCGAAAAGGCGGAAGCGCTCGCGAACAGATCGAGCTGGACGGCTTGCACGGGCTTTGGTGCTTCAACGATGAACGGCTGCGAGACAGTCGGAAGATGATCGGCTGCGATGAGGTATCTTTCCGCGAGTTTCACGCGCACGTTGAGCTTGCGCAGGTCGTCAAGCGAGAGGCGATGGTAGCGGCGGATGCGCAGAATGCGGCTTACATTGCGGTAGCCGATGCCAGGAACCCGTAACAGAGCCTCACGAGAGGCAGCGTTGACATCAACCGGGAAGAATTCTGGATGTGCTTCGGCCCAGGTGAGTTTTGGATCTTTCTGAAGGCTAAGATTCGGTTCCTGGTCGGAGGTGAGTTCCGACGCGCTGTAGCCGTAGTAGCGCATCAGCCAGTCGGCCTGATAGAGACGATGCTCCCGCACCAGCGGGGGAGCGGATTGCGGAAGGCGCGCATCGCCTAACGGAAATGGACTGAAGCTGGAGAAGTAAATGCGGCGTAGTTTGTAGCTCGAGTACAGGTGCGAGGCAGTGGATAGAATCTGGCGGTCGCTGGTGCTGGTTGCGCCGACCACCATCTGCGTACTTTGGCCTGCGGGGGCGAAGCGCGGCGTGGAGCGATGACGGCGGCGATCTTCGTCGATTTCAGCTTTGCGCTCGGTGATCTGGTTCATGGTGCCCTCGATTACCTCGACTTTTTTCTCGGGGGCGAGCTGAACGAGATCCTGTTGCGTGGGCAGTTCGATGTTGGCGCTGAGGCGATCGGCAAAGGTTCCGGCGCGCTCGATTAGCGAAGACGAAGCTCCCGGAATCGCCTTCAGATGGATATAGCCGCCGAAGGCGTGGTCCTCGCGGAGAGAACGAGCAATTTCGATGACCTGCTCCATTGTGTAATCCGGCGACTGGATGATGCCTGAGGAGAGGAAGAGACCTTCGATGTAGTTGCGGCGATAGAAATCGAGCGTGAGATCAACCACCTCGGCGGGTGTGAATCGGGCACGGGGAATGTCGGATGAGACGCGATTGACGCAGAACACGCAGTCGTAGGTGCAGTAATTCGTGAGCAGAATCTTCAGGAGCGAGACGCAGCGCCCATCTGGCGTGTAGCTATGGCAGATTCCGGTGCCATCAGAGTGGCCGATGCCTTTGCCGTTTCCGGCGCGTTTGGAACCACTCGAGGCGCAGGAGGCGTCGTATTTGGCTGCGTCGGCAAGGATCGCGAGTTTCTGCTGCACCGTCATCATGGGGAACTGCTGCCGGCGCGGACTTGCCGATTCGCACTAGCGCTAATCCATTCTAGCGAAGAAAAGGTGAATAAAAATGAGCAGCCAGGAACTGTGTTGAGTCGGTGAACAGGAAGGGAAGGTTCTTCGATCTGGCGATAAAGTCTACCAGTTTCAATTGGGGTTGTTATCCAACATCCCCGAGGCCGCAGAAATTGTTTGTCTCTCTCGTCGATTGTTTATCGAAATTGAACGAGTCAGCGTTCCGGTCTCGCGACACTTGTGGCTCATCAGGAGTTTCCGGATGAGGAGTTCGCTCGCGCAAAGATCGTGTGGATGGGGCGATTGCGAGTCATCGAGAACCTGACGTCAGGCGATGAATGTTGCTAAGCGGGTCTGCCTATTTGAAACGTTCTGTGATTACCAAATGGGGATGTGCGAGTTGAAACTCTGTTCGTACACTGCCCATGTTGCTGGATCAGGGCACAATTCGGTCCGCTGGGAACTTGGATACCTCTGACGTGCGCTTGTTGCTCAGCAAATGGATGGAGGAGCAGACGTCCCTGCTCTGTCTTGGATCCTTCAATGAATGCCGCCTGGTACTGAAGGCGCGCGTCTTCTCGGTTTCCGATGAGGCCTTCACTCTCCACTCCATCGGGTCCGATTCAACTTTGTCCTTCAGTTTCGGAAGTGTCGGTACGCTCTTCGATTACGCCGAGCAAAGGGAGTTCGGAATGCCCGAACTTCCGCCGAAGCTTGCGCAGCTGGCTTCGATCGCGATCATGTTCCCGGCGCGAGTTCCGGTGAATCCGCTCACGGAGTCGAGCGAACGAGAGACTCTGATCATGATTGAAATGTGGGATGGCGACAGGGAGAACTGGAGCGAGGAGAAGTAATCTACGGGTCAAGTTCACGGTTCGAAGTGACCTATTTTTCTCTCTCGCGGTTACCGCTTCGGCTGATTGCTGCCTCTTGAAATCTACTCGGGTTTCTGTGCCGCCGGCCGGCGATGCTTTACCCTTATCGGAGCGTTCCCATTCCCGCTCGATGGACCCCGCTTTGCGCATTGTCCTCTCGAATATTGGAACTTACGGCGATATCAACCCGCTGATTGCGCTGGCGCTCGAGTTGAAACGGCGCGGGCACACGCCAGTGATGGCGCTGCCTGCGGTGTATCGATCGAGAATTGAACCAGTCGGCGTCGAGTTTCACCCGATCAGGCCGGACATCGATCCAAAGAATAACGTGCTGGTCGAGATGATCTACGACATCAAGCACGGGACCGAGCACGGGCTGCGGAACTTCCTTTTCCCGGCTCTGCGGCAGACGTATGACGATCTGCTGGATGCGGTGACGGTGCCGGCGCGCGCGGACTTGCTGCTGGTGGGTGAGTTGAACTATGCGGGCCCGGTTGTCGCGGAGAAGACCGGTATTCCGTGGGCGAGCTACGTGCTGGCGCCACTGTCGTTCTTTTCGGCGTTCGATCCCCCGGTGCTTCCGCCCTATCCGAAGCTGGCGAAGGCGGACAAACGCGTGCCTGGTTTTGGACGGGTGATAAAACGCGTCGCGCGCTTCGTAAGTCGCAAGTGGCCCGAGCCGATCTACGAGCTTCGGAACGAACTGGGCCTGCCGCGGGGCGAGAATCCGCTGTTTGATGCCAAGCACTCTCCCTATCTGGTGCTGGCGCTGTTCTCGCGCGTGCTCGGCGTAGAGCAAAGAGATTGGCCGCCAAACACAGTGATCACCGGCTTTGCTTTCTACGACGCAGAATCTGGCAATGCGAAGCTGCCGCCGCACCTCGAGCAGTTTGTTGCGGGGGGAGAAGCGCCTCTGGTGTTTACGCTGGGCTCGGCTGCGGTGCTGGCGGCTGGAGACTTCTACGAGGTGTCGGCAAAGGCCGCGATCGAATTAAGCAAGCGGGCGGTGCTGCTGATCGGGAGTGATCCGCGCAACAAGCCGAAAGGGAAGCTACCCGATTCAATCTGCGTTGCGGAGTATGCTCCCTACTCGCAGCTCTTTTCGAGAGCGGCTGTTGTTGTGCATCAGGGCGGTGTGGGCACCACGGCGCAGTGCATGAATGCGGGCAAGCCGATGCTGGTGATGCCCTACTCGCACGATCAGCCAGATAATGCACGCCGCATGAAGCGTCTCGGCGTGGCGAAGGTGATCCAGAAAGCCAAGTACACGCCGGAGAAGGTGACGCGCAAGCTACGCAAGATTCTCGATGATCCGGAGCTTGCACAAACGGCTGAAGCTGTTGCCGAACAGTTGCGCAAGGAAAATGGTGTGAAGACGGCGTGCGATGCGCTGGAAGCTCTCTATCGAAAAACGCACACCACGTAAGTTCCAGCCTGATTCTGTATCTGGAACAACCGCAAGGGCTTTCGGCAACGCCCTCTCCAAGAAACAATCAGGCGGTAAACCTCGGCAAACCCGTCGCGACGGATGGGCATCGGAGAGGGGATGCGTGCGTGGGCAGACGCCCTTCGCATGCCCTGGAGGTTTATCGATGAATGTAAAACGGATAGCTTATACATTTTCCATGGGAGCGGGTACCGCGCTGCTCGGCGCGACAGTAACGCTTGCCCAGGCGCCCGGCGGCGGCAGCGCGCAACAGCCCAGCATGCCGCAGAGCCAAGGCGCGCAGGCACCGGGCGCGAATCCGTCGATGGGACAGAACGCAGGCGCACCGACTTCGGCTCAGGACTTCTCGGAACGCGCCTTCATCACTAAGGCGATGGAAGGTGGGATGGCGGAGGTCCAGTTGGGCCAGCTCGCACAAGAGAAGTCGCAGAGCAACGATGTGAAGCAATTCGCAGCGAAGATGGTGAACGATCACGGGCAGATGGGAGACAAGTGGCTGAAGCCGGTCGCCCAGCAAATGGGAATCAATGCGCCCTCGGGTCCATCTAAGAAGGACAAAAAGGAAATCGAAAAACTGCAGGGCCTTTCCGGTCAGGACTTCGACCGTGAGTACATCACCATGATGGTGAAGGACCACCAGAAGGATTTAAAGGATTTTCAGAGCGAAGCTCAGGCTGCGCAGGATCCGACTGTAAAGCAGATTGCTGATAAGGGATCGCAAGTCATTCAGCAGCACCTTCAGATCATCGAGCAGATCGCAAAGGCTCACAACGTAGACGTCGGCGGCAAGGAGATGTCGAGCACGAAGTAACAGGATGAAACACTCGGAACGGAAAGGCAGAGGCCCTTGCGAATGCAAGGGCCTTTCGTTTCGGCTCGCTATTTAACGGGAAAATTTCCTTGTCTCACCTGTTCGCGAGTTCAAGACGGTGAAGCTTCCGTCTTTGCTGGCGCTGACCTTGAAGTAGTGTCCTTCGCCGTCTCCCTTGGGATTGGCGATCATGTCGTCCGCGCTGTTATGTGCAGCGTCAGAGCCCTCAGCATTGTGCAGCATGAAGAGGTCTTTGGCTCCCACGGTTTCGCTAACGGTTTGCCACGCCTCAGGGCTTCCGCCTTTGTGCGCTCCGTTGTTCATGATTGCGGCACGCGGATGGACGGCATCAACGAGAGACTTCGAGTTGGATTGATCAAGACCATGGTGGCTCACCAGAAACAGGCTGACCTTGCCGAGCGGATTGTTGGGGCAGACGAGGTCGATCTCTCTGGGTTTGGTGAGATCGCCGAGATCAAGAAAGCTGAACTGTCCGAAGCGCAGGAGGAAACCTACGGAGCGCGGATTCTCGCTCTGGTCGAGCGTCCACTTGGGCTCCTTTGCGCAGTTGGCGTTTGGTTCCGGCTTGATGCCAGGCACCGAAGAGGCGTGTTCGCCATCTGCAGTGACGACCACAATGTTGAGACCGGCGATGTCGATCGTGTCGCTCGGATGCAGCGTACGACGAGGCGTATGGCCGATGGCTGCGATGTATGCGGCAAAGTCTTTGCGCGTGATGTCGGAGTCTTCGCGGTTTACGCCGTGGTCGAGGAATTCGCCCACTTTGACGCGCTTAACCAGTTCAGGGACGCCGCCGACGTGGTCGGTGTGGAAGTGAGTGATCAGGACTTTGTCGATCTGCTTGAGGCCAGCGTCTTTCATTGCAGTCTCAATGCGCTCGGCATCGCGGCTGCTGCTGCCGGGCCAGCCGGTGTCGACGAGCATCGATGCGCCGGAGGGCGAGACGATGAGTGTGGACTGTCCGCCCTCGACATCGATGGAATAAATCAGCAGATCGCCGTTGGTGCGCGGCGGACTCTGCGCGAGTGCGTGGGGATGTTGGAAAACAAGTAAGAGAGCAGCGAGAAGGTTGCGGGCGAGGGCACGTTTCATTTGCGAATGAGTGTAAACGCTGAGGCGGAGGACGCGTAACGTTTGTTCCTTTTCGCGTTAAGTAATTCCTTGGCATAGACCAAAATCTCGCAAGGAAACCAGAGCAGAATCTCTCCCATCCAACTGACGTTGCGCTCACGAGTTATGCGCACATGGGTCCCGGGTGGCACAACCAGCAACTCCCCTGCCGAGCAAGCCAAAAAATGAACACGCGATGCTTCGTTCGGTGGGCCTGGGTCTCATCACGGGAGCAGCGGACGACGATTGCGCTGCGGTAGGCACTTACGCCCAGGCGGGAGCGCGATTCGGTTACAACATTCTCTGGATGGCGCCGCTCGCGCTGCCGATGATGATCGCTGTTGTCTACCTCTCCGGCAAACTGGGGCTGGTGACGGGCGAAGGGCTGTTCTCGGTCCTGCGGAGGAGATCCCCGCGATGGCTCCTGCTTCTCGTGCTGGCCGGAGTGGTTATCGGCAACATCATCGAAGCGGGCGCGGACATTGGCGGCATGGCTGCGGCATTGGGGCTTCTGGTTCCTGTGCCACGATGGGCGATCCTTGCCGGAGTGACCGCGGCAGCACTCGCCTTTCAGATTTGGGGCTCGTACACGTTCATTCGAAATGTGCTGCGGGTGCTCGCGATGTCGTTGCTTGCGTACGTAGCTTCTGCTCTGATGGCACGGCCTAACTGGAGCCAGGTGTTCCAAGGGACGCTGCTGCCGCATCTACACTTCGACCGCGACATGTTGACAATGATTGTCGCCATCATCGGCGCGTCGCTGTCGGCCTACATCTTCACTTGGCAATCGAACGAAGAGGTCGAAGAGAAGATTGCCGCAGGGCACCGAACCGTCCGGCAGCGACGAGGAGCTACACCGGGGCAGTTGAGGCAGTCGTTCTGGGATGTCGTCTTCGGAATGGTGTTCTCGAATGTGGTGATGTACTTCATCATGCTTGCGACCGCGGCAACGCTCTTCGCGTCCGGCCACCGCGGGATCGAGTCTGCCGCTGACGTAGCTCTTGCATTGAAGCCGGTGGCGGGCAAGTTTGCATCGGCTTTGTTTGCGATCGGGATCATCGGCGTTGGAATGCTGGCTGTGCCGGTAATGACCACGGGCGCGGCCTACGACGTCTGTCAGGCAGCAGGCGCGCGGACGGGGCTGAGCCTGAAGCCGAACGAGGCGAAGCTTTTCTATTTTGCGATTACGATTTTTACGCTTGCGGCGATGGTGATCAATTTCCTAGGAATCAACCCTATGCACGCGCTTGTGCTCGCCGGGATCGTGCAGGGTTTTTCGACGCCGCCGCTGATGGTGCTGATTATGGTGATGACGAATCAGCGAAAGATCATGGGCGACCGGACGAACAGGCGGGTAATCAATATTCTTGGCTGGGCAACGACGGTCGTGATCTGGGCGGCGTCGCTGGGCTTGATCGTGAGCTACTTCGCAGGCTGAAGTTGTTGCAGGCGCGAGGCTTGAGCGTCGAATTTTGCTGGAAAGTTGATGCTGGTAGAATAGAACGTGCCGTACTGCGCGGCTATTCATCGCATTTTCACACCGATGCTGCGGCCAGTGCGCCGCATCCCAGCGCAAATCAAGGTTTGCCAAAGAGAAAAGGAACTACAGCCCTGTGAGCCAGACGATACGCAATATCGCCATCATCGCCCATGTTGACCACGGTAAGACTACTCTCGTTGACGCCATGCTCCGGCAGTCGGGTACGTTTCGCGCCAACGAGCAGGTTGCCGAGCGCGTGATGGATTCTAACGACCTGGAACGGGAGCGCGGCATCACCATTCTCGCCAAGAATACCGCCGTGAATTTTGAAGGCGGCAAGATCAACATTGTCGACACGCCCGGTCACGCGGACTTCGGTGGCGAGGTAGAACGCGCGTTGAAGATGGTGGATGGCGTGATGCTGCTGGTGGATGCCGCCGAAGGTCCGCTGCCGCAAACACGCTACGTGCTGGCTAAGGCGCTGGAAGCAAAGCTCGCGCCGATTGTCGTAATCAATAAGATTGATCGTCCGGATGCCCGTCCGCAGGAAGTGCTGAACGAGATCTACGATTTGTTCATTGATCTCGATGCGGAGGAGTCGCAACTGGATTTTCCGGTGCTGTATGCCGTGGCCAAAGCCGGCACTGCGACGCTGGATCTGAGTAAGCCGGGAGAGAATCTGCAACCGCTCTTCGAGACGATTGTGTCGACCATTCCAGCGGCGACGGGAGATGCTGAGGCTCCGCTTCAGATCCTGGTGACCAATCTCGACTACTCGGAATATTTTGGCCGAATCGCGATTTGCCGCGTGTTTCAAGGAACGCTGCATGCAGGCGATGAAGTGAATATCTCGAAGCGCGATGGGTCGCTGCAGAAGACGAAGATTACCAAGCTGTTTACGTTCTCCGGGCTGAAGCGCACCGAGATGACGCAGACGGTGATGGGCGATATCGTCGCAGTTGCCGGAGTTGAGGGCATCACCATCGGCGAGACCATCACGTCATTGGAAACGCCAGAGCCGTTGCCGCTGATCGTGATTGATGAGCCGACCATCGCGATTCAATTCAGCGTGAATAACTCGCCGTTTGCGGGCAGGGAAGGGCAATACGTAACCAGCCGCAATTTGCGCGAACGCCTCGAGAAGGAACTGCTGACGAATGTTTCGATTCGGGTAGAAGAGACCGGTTCGCCGGACACATTCAAGGTGCTGGGCCGTGGTGAACTTCAGCTTGCAATTCTGATTGAGATGATGCGACGCGAAGGCTTCGAACTGATGGCCGGACGGCCGGAGATCGTTACCAAGGTTGTTGACGGCACTCGCATGGAGCCGGTCGAACACCTTACGATCGACATCCCTGAGCAATACACCGGCGTCGTGATCGAGAAGCTCGGACCGCGCAAGGGTGAGATGACGAAGATGCACAATCACGGCTCCGGCCGCGTGCGTCTTGAGTTCCGGGTTCCAAGCCGCGGTCTCATCGGCTTGCGCTCCGAGATGCTGACGGAGACGCGTGGGACGATCGTGATGAACTCGCTGTTCGACGGCTACATTCCGTACCAGGGCGAAATCCCGCAGCGGCCGACTGGCGCACTCATCGCTGATCGCCAGGGACTGACGACGACGTATTCCCTGAACGGTTTGCAGGAGCGTGGGATTCTGTTCCTCGGCGCAGGTGTGGATGTGTACGAGGGCATGGTCGTCGGGGAGCACTCGCGCGATAACGATCTTGATGTCAATGTGGTTCGCGAGAAAAAGCTGACCAACATGCGCGCATCGAGCGCCGACGATGCCATCCGCCTGGTGCCGTACAAGACGCTGAACCTGGAGCAGGCGATCGAGTTCATTGCTGATGATGAACTGGTGGAGATCACTCCGAAGTCGTTGCGCCTGCGGAAGAAGATTCTGCAGGCGAATCGCCGACCGAAGCGGTGGGAGAAGGCTGAGCAGTTCAGCGCCTAGAGAACGCTGCTAAGCCTCGCCCAGCATTCGCTTCTTCGCTTCCAGTACTCGCTCCAGCGCTTCCTCCGGAGTTGCACCGACAGAGGAGAGGTGGCCCATTTTTCGGCCCTTCTTTGCGGCGCGTTTTTCGTAGAGATGGAGGCGCACACCGGGGACGGAAAGCGCAGCGGGCAGATTCGGCGTTGATGTAAGCCAGATGTCTCCCAGCAGGTTCACGATCGCGCAAGGACTGATCAGCGACGTGTCTCCGAGCGGCAGGTTACACGTGGTTCGCACAAGCTGTTCGAACTGGCTGGTGACGCAGCCGCGCTCGCTCTGGTGATAGCTGTTGTGGGGACGAGGAGCCATTTCGTTTACGAGCAACCTCCCCTGCTTCGTAATAAACATCTCGATGCAGAGCAGGCCTTCGATCTCGAGCTTTGTGATGATGTCGGCGGCAAGCTTCTCGGCCTTCGCTTCCATCTCCGGCGAGATGCCGGCCGGCAGGACGCTCCACTCGAGAATCTGATTTTCATGGTGATTGCGGGCGGCGGGGAAGCTGCGGACTTCGCCTGAAGGGGTACGCGCTGCCATGACGCTAATCTCGTGCGCCAGGTAGAGTGCCTGCTCCGCCACCGATGGCTTTTCGCCAAGGCTGGTCCAAGCGTCTTTAATCGCTTGCTCGGTACTCGGCGATTCCAGGCCGAGCCGGACCTGACCGCGGCCGTCGTAACCGCCGCGCCCGATTTTCAGGTATACCCGACCGCCAAGCGTCTCCACGGCATCGTGCAATTCTGCTTCGGTTCGCACCACGCGAAATGGGCCAACGGGAAAGCCATTCTCTGCCAGCCACGTCTTCTGAATCGTCTTGTCCTGGATGATGCGCACGGGTTCAACGCCCGGACGAAGGGGCGCCAACTGAGCGACCTGCTTAAGCGCATCGATACCGATCTGCTCGATCTCGAGCGTGAGGGCATCGGCACCGCGAGCGAGTTTCTGCGCCGCGGCGACGTCATCCCACGCACCGACGACGGTTTCGTCGACGACAAAGCTTGCAGGACATTTTGGCTCGGGGTCCATGACACGTACGCGGTAGCCCATGGTGCGGGCCGCCATCGCAGTCATGCGGCCGAGTTGACCGCCGCCGAGGATGCCGATCAGGCCACCGGGCTCAATAACAGGAATTGGATTGTCGGGCACTAGGGAAGCTCCTGAGTCATCACTTCGTCGGTGCGCGCTTTGCGCCACGCGGCCAAGCGGTCGTAGAGAGCGGCGTCGCTTGCAGCGAGCATCTCAGCCGCGAAGATAGCAGCGTTTGCAGCTCCCGGCTTGCCGATCGCGAGCGTACCCACCGGCACGCCTTTCGGCATCTGCACGATGGAGAGCAGGGAATCGAGACCGTTCAATAAGGTCGCTGGCACCGGAACTCCGAGCACGGGCACGAGAGTCTTGGCTGCCAACATGCCCGGAAGATGTGCTGCTCCACCTGCGCCTGCGATGATCACGCGAAGGCCGCGTTCACGTGCGGTCTCGGCGTATTTGAACAGCCAGTCGGGTGTCCTATGCGCGCTGACAACGCGAGATTCATGGGAAATGTCGAGCTCGCGCAGAATCTCAACTGCGGCAGAGAGTACCTCGTAGTCGCTCTTGGAGCCCATCACTACGCCCACAATCGGCTTGTCGCTCATGGGGTGATTATAAGAGGCCTGCACCGGTCGCACGATTCAAACGCGCCGGGTGGGTCAGTGTCGGTGCCATGCCTCGACGGCAACCTCGACAACGGTCAGGACCACGCTAAAAGCAGCGAGGAAACCCTTGGCACGTTCCCACTTCTGTTCGTGTTCCTCCATACGCCGCTCAAGGTCGGCGATGCGGCCTCCATTGCCGTCGCCTGTCAGCGCGTGCATCTGCGACTTCAGGACGCTGAGATCACTCAAGACTTGCGCTTCGAATTCATTCATCATTCGCATTGGTTTGCTCCGTCTGCTGCTTTCTACGAAGCAAGCGGTTGGTTGAAGATAAGGGCCGCTGAGAACTCTGAGTAGTTCGGCGGGTTTGAACCATCGAACGCCCGTATGTAGAAGCGGTCCCATATAGAAGTTCGGGAGAAGGTCATCGTAGGTTGTGAACTGCGCGTCACGAGGTCCGCGTCGCTGCCGGGCGTGAAGCAATTATCCCTGCGTCGAATCTCGAAGCCCCCACCCGTCGGAGCCGCGGCGCCAGCGTTGATGGTGACGGCTGGTCCGTTCAGGGCAACTACCCGGAGACCATTCAGATTGGATAGATACTTCGCGGCGGGAGATACGGGAAATGGGGCGTCGGAAGGTACGGCTGAACTTGTCTTGATCGCCAGATCTTCTGCCCAGTCATTCGCGAACGCGATCTCGTAATCGAGGATATCCGGCAAGCTCGCGCGATAACTCAGCTTCACATGCCGGGCGGTCAGCAGCGCTTTCAGCCTTGCGGAAGACGCATCGATCTGGAGCCCATCACCTGGCCATACATCTGCGTCGAGTGTGACGCTCGCGCACTTATAGGAGCCACACCAGAGTGCGGTGGCACTTGCAGCCGCTCGCCCGAGCGCGTTGGCAGCGTTGCGGCAATCTTGAGAACTGCGAGCCCGCGGATTGGTAACGGTGCCTGTCCACGCGGATACGCGAGATTGGCCGGCCACGGCTAGCTGCTGCTGCACGGCAACATCTACGGCCCGGCCTGCGGCTCGTCCGGAAGTTCTGTAGCTGACCGCGATCTGCTCTCCCGCTACCGGTGCAAATCCGGGATAAAAGACGAGGCGTCCCGAGCTCTCCACTGCGCACTCTGCCGACTGGGTTGCGGCACCGAGGCGTCGCGACGCAGCACTTCCGTTCGGCGGTGTGGTGACTACCCACCCTGAACCGAGGTTTGCGAGATTGAAGCCGCGGATCGATCCGTACAGGTTGATGCTGCTGGCTACTACCACTGTGCAAGTGACAGGTAGGTTCTCGATCTGGCCCTCAAAGAGTGCCACGGGCATCCCTGCTACACCGTTCACGAATTCCTGGATCTCAAACTGCAGAATCGCCGGAGCTGGAATCAAATCTCCGCCAAAGGCTACCGGTCCCGAATCGTCGACGCTGCGATAGATTGCGGTGGCACGCTGGAATTCCGGGCAGTGTACGCGGACCCGCAGCGCGTACTGGTTGGATGGATCAACGGGGTAGGCAGTGCCGGTGGCCGATCCACCGACCAGCGCCTGAATTGAGACGTTGCCAGAGCCTTGTGCTGCCGTGACCTGAAAGCCTGCCGTGCATGCGCTGTGCATCCTGTCGTTTGTGAAGAAGCCCGCGATGACGCCTGTGCTTCCACTGTCGAGCGCCACTCCAGTAGCTTCCATCAAGAGTGTTCCGCCCATCTCGACAGGATCCAGCCATGCCAGTTGGGTCTCGCCATCGCGACCTGTTCCGCCCTGCATTGCCAAACCGCCGGCACCGAGCGCAAGGTAAGCGTGCTCGCCTGAATTTCCCCACAGACGCGAATCGATCTGGCCTTGGTTGAACAATTCGCGAATCAGCGTGGTGTTGTGTGCCGCGGGAGCGAACACTCGATCTGAGAGATAGAACTGCGATGTAGTTCCGTCGCCGAGAAAGTACTCAGTCACGTACGTTGTGGGCTCGTGATCGCCATAGACAAGAACGTCGTTGGCCGAAGTCCGCTTCGGAGTCGCCAGCGCCAGACCTTCGAGCAGCAGGGTTCCGTCGCTCTCGCTGAGCGTGTGGGTTGCGCCCGGCAAAGTAGAAAGTGAGAGCGCGCCGTTCAGGGCACGAAGAGCAGCACGAGCCTGATCGGCGACCGATTTTGCAGCAGTGCTGAAGGTGGCGCCTGGTGTGTCGCCCGAACTCGAAACGGGAGAAACAAGTGAAAGCGCCTGAGTGGATAACGCGCTTGACCCGGTCTTCGTTACCAGTCCGGAGATGAGCGGCCCCGCGGCGGAGCCGGCCAGATTCGCTATTGGCGCCATTCCGGCTTGATTGAGAATGGACTCTTCGCTGACCGCCTGGATTGCCAGGCGATAGCGGGGTCCTTCGATTCCGAGGCCTGCGTATTCGGGTAGTGGCGCAGCAGCTACGTAACCTGTGAAATAGGTGGTTCCGTAGTCTCCGGTAATTTCAACAGCTTGATTGAGGGACAGCGCGGATTGTGTGCTGGCCGGAAACGTGAGCCATAGGTGACAGAGTGAGGGCTCGTTCAGTTTTCGATCGATCGTTAACGGATGTGCAGTATCGAGCGCGGAGGCATAGTCCTGCCCGCCAATCATGATCTTCATCTTGGTTTCTCAGACTTGATTTCGAAGCGAACAATGTATGGCATTCTTTCGTCTATACGAGCGAATAGCTTGCAGGTTTAAAGAAGCGATAGCAGAGGACGCGTTCCTGATCGTGGGGATCAGTGACAGGCAGAGCCAGGAACTGTCCCTTGAGCAGAATGCGAGCCAGTCCGGTCTTGTGCTTGTCGTCAAGAGGGACGGCCGCCTCTTCGGCTTCACCGACTGGCTGCAGGCGGGGATAGTGAAAGAAGATGCGATCTCCCTGGCTGCCCTCCAGGAGGAAAAGAGCTGACCACTCGTGATAGAAGCTCCCGCCCTCACGATCATTGAAGCCAGTGATTGCCTGAATTTTCGTCCCTGGCGCTGGTGCGCCGCCAGGCAGCGGCCGCGCGAGGATCAGATTTCCTGAACCTGCTCCAAGCACCAGGCCGACATTGAACGTGATTCGGCGAATGTAATCGATATCTGAAAGGGGCTGCCGAACATACGCGCCGGACACAGGTGATCCTAGATAGCCGGTTTGTCCCGTGTAGTCGTTATCAACTGCAATCATTGACCCTGGCGTAAAACCTGCTGCATCGGAGTATTGCAAGGTGATGACCGATGCGGTCGACCCGGCCTGCACGGAGACTGCCGGATCTGGGGTCATGCCATCAGAGGCGGAAGCGGCCAGTACGTTCATGTGCTGCGAACCAGTCGCCAGCGCCATGGTCAGTTTGGTCCAACTCAGGAAGTCAAATGTGAGATGCGCTTCGAGACGGTTGCGCGTTTGCTCGAGCGTCGCAGCTGGAATCCCGGTGAGGATTGCTGTAGACCTGCTCGCGGACGTGCGCGTGAAGTTCTCGATCCATCCCAAATCCACCCACGGCGTCGGCGGAGCATCAGGATCAAAGGCGTTCATCATTGCTGGATCGAACGTCGCATAGGTTTGGTTCGCACGATCGACAGGAGCGAAGTAAGCGCGTACGCGCCGCGACACAGGCGCTGGAGCTGAAAAGGCGGTGGAGTTCATAATTCGCTCTGTTCCTCGTAGCTGTAGGCCATCAGGCGAGCGGTCCGGCTGAGCCGATCGTGAAGCGTGGTGACGGGTGAGAAGACCGGCTCGTCCCAGAAAACCTGCGTCTCGAGCGGCGCTGCGGGCTGCACCGCGTAATTGAACTTGGGTGTCGAGAATGGCTGCAGCATGGCGATCAGGTCCCGGTCCATCCTCGTCAGTGACCGTCCGCGATCGAGGCCGCCGAATGCCTGAGTTCCCGACGTGGAGTAGAAGAACTCGCATTCCAAGGCAATCATTGTTGACGGCAGCTGTAGATCCGCGCCAAGACCGAGCCAACGCAGTATGAATACATCCGACGGCGGCTGGGGGAAAGGCGCCTCAGCCTGCTCGAGGAGGATGCCGGGACGAACGGCGCCTCGCAACAGTACGGTGCGCTGCGGGTTGACGCTGGTCAACCTTGAGCGCATTGCGAGGTAGAAGGAATCTTTTGCGTTTTGCATAGCTAAGGAATCAGAGGTGAGAGACCAGAATCAAGGAGATCTCCGCTGCTCTGAGCGTCCGATGACCTTTCCGGATCGAGAGGAGCTCTACGATCCAATTGACACGCGGCTTCAAAGCGATTGCTGTGAAGCAGAGTGAAGCGTAAGTCGATATAGATAGACGTTGCCGAAGGCTTCGTTCGACGCGACAGAGCCGATCAGGTAGTCATTTCCTGCCACAGAGATTGCAAGCGTCATGGCGAACAGGGCCTGAGCCGATGGAATGTCGAGGGTGTTTACCTGTTCCTGAACACTCGACGCAGAAATCAACATCTCCCATTCGGGCGTGCTGCCGACTTTCGCTCCGGGCTTAAGCTTGCGCATCACCACCGGGCTAATCTGTATCTCAGAGAACGTCGTTGGCATGAGGCCAACTTCTGCCTGATTGGAACCTGGGTTGCTGCCGGTGACGCGTAATGACGCGATTGCTCCGCCAACACTGCGCAAGAGTGCATCGGCAAGCATTTGAGGTGCGCTGGCGGGAGTTCGGGAGACAGTATCGCTCATCCTTCACCCCAGCCTGTTCGCCACATAGGGACGCAGCCATGCTTTTACCGTGTCGTCCAACAGTGAGCTCGAGAAGTATTGCATCTGCATCGTATCGATCTTGGTTTTGCTCGCGTTGAGCGCAGGCGCTGCCTGGGCGTTCCGCACAATTTGCGCGCACGCGCTCTTGATATCGTCGCCGATGATGGCGAGACCAGCCGTGTAGGTGGCCGAGATTTCGTTGAGAGGCAGTCCGAACAAGTTCCAGGGCAACATGAGTTCGCCGGTGTTGGCATCGAAGTCGATCGAGCGAGGATCGATGTTCGTCCATTCTCCGGGCAACGAGAAGGCTAGTGCCTCTTCCATCAAGTTAGGCTCAGGCACTTCGCCCCTACGCGGATTCGTGAATCGGCCGTGGATGGAGATGAGTGGCGAGCCAGAACTGCCTGACGGCGCTAGTGGCAGATACGTCAGGCGGACTGTGCGCGATCCGCTGACTACCCGAAGTCTCTCTGAGAACTGCGCGATATTCAGGTCTGGACGCCGGCAAAAACTGTTGATCAGCGCCGTTGCGGCAGTGACCCAGTCCGATGACGTACCATCCGGCAGGCCATAGCTGGAGTACTCCGGTGGCTGAAGATAGGGCATGAATTCCTCCAATGTGCTGAGCAATCGGCGGGCGGTGATCAGTGCTCAGTGAGGGGAAGAAGTTCCCCTCCGTCATCACTGAGCACTTACCTTGCCCTTTGCGCTTTAGCGGTCGACGAGCACCTGATAATGCGCGTAGCTTGCGCCCTTCACGACGAGTCCGCCGAACTTCACGGCCACGTACTGCTGTGCCAGGGAGCCGGGAGTGCCAAGTTGGAAGATGCGCGGAGCCGGATCACCGAGCCAGTGATACTCGATCAGGTCTTCCGTGACGATGTACGCGGGCAAAACTGCCGATCCCGAGCCAGGAGTTCCGGTGTAGCTGAGGCTCCAGTCCGGAATGAGAGGTAGATCGCCAGCCTGTGTCGAGAGCATCTTCACGCGGAAGCCTCCCGTGATTTGATCGCTGTTGAGTACTACATTGAACTCGGTCTTCATCTCGCGATCGATCAGATCGAGGAGGACCGGGTTGGCGTAAATCGCTGTGGGCCGCACGTGATAGCCATTGCTGGCAACCATCTGCGCTACAGCCGACTTGATGCCATCCACGATGGACGCAGAGGTGCCGATCGTCATCGTCTGTCCGCCGGCAACGATCTGGGCGATCGCACCCATGTACTGTGTCGTTGTCGGTGAACTCAAGCTGGTGTCGTTGCCGTTCCACAGCGCCACGTCGTGTGTCAGCATCACTCCGCTTACCGTGTCCACCAGGTCTTTGGCCTGCAGGTACGCAAACTGCTGCTGCTGATTGCCCAGCTCAACATCGAAGAGGTTGTAATTAATCTGGGACACGATTGCTTTCAGCGGCACACTGCGCTCTACACGCGTGGGGCTCACGACCGGCGCTACGATGCTTCGTGGATTCACGAATCCGGCTGTACCCGGCGTAGGCAGGGCGGTCTCTTCGAAGAACCGCGACGGATGCCCGGTTGCCGGAGCCTGCTTGATGCGTTGTCCGAATGGGCTGGAACGGCGGCAAATATCGAAGATCTCGGTCTGATAGAGCGGAACTTCCACTGCACCGGGGCCGATGAAGTCTGCTGCCGCGTGAATATCTGCAAAAGATGCGTTCATAGGTTCTCGCCCCCTCCATGGGGCTATTTAGCGACTCGCTTTCAGCTCTCGGCATCCAGCTATCGTGTTGCGTTCTGAATTTCTGGCAGCAGGTTTTACGCGATGGCGCCCGCGCGCAGGAGCTGAGTCTTCACCGCAATTCGTTGTTCGAGGCTGAGGCCGGAGAGCGCCGCGTCCAAGGCACGTACGTCCACCGGCCCGTCTGCTATGC
>Ga0105240_10001203_pt1 | contig 45126 bp, 42 predicted proteins | sample KBSC54metaG_FD_80426 | JGI IMG/M metagenome (GOLD analysis project Ga0105240, IMG submission 80426) | Corn rhizosphere microbial communities from Kellogg Biological Station, Michigan, USA - KBS C5-4 metaG | ecosystem: Host-associated > Plants > Roots > Rhizosphere > Soil | place: Michigan, USA... | reverse complement strand
GTGGAGGCGCCTCAATGACTCACGTGTGGATCGCCGCCATCTCCGGAACCGCGCTGCTCCCCTTGCACGCGGTCATTCAGCGCAACGCCATCCAACTGCAGGTCGCCGCGGGTAAGCCGCAGGTAGGCCTCTCGGCATCGTTTTGCCAGCCGGCGAATATGGCCGCGCCGCCCGTGCCGGAGTCGCAATCCGAGGCAGTGCGCGCGGCAGCGGAGGCGCCCCAATGACTCACATCTGGATCGCCGGCCTGGGCCTGCAGACAGTGACGCAGGTGACTCGCGAAGTCGAGCAGGCCATCCGCGCGTCGCAGGAGGTGCTGTTTCTGGATACCGGGGTCGCTACGCGGCAGTATCTTGAGTCACTTGCCTCACGAGTCACTTCGCTGTACGAACAGAGTTACTCCCCAGATGAGTCGCGCGTGAGTGCCTACGAGCACATGGCGGCCCGAGTCCTGGAGGCGGCGCTCGATCATCCGCCGGTCACTTTCGCCATTCACGGACATCCGCTGGTTGCTGCCACTCCGCCATTCCTGGTGATGCAATCGGCGAAGGTGCTTGATCTGAATGTGACCGTCCTGCCGGGGATCTCGGCGCTCGACAATATCCTCGCCGACCTGCGGCTGGACCCCGTGGTCGCCGGCATCCAGATGTACGAAGCCACCGACCTGCTGTTGCGCCGCCGTCCGCTGCAGGCCGACGTGCCGGCCATCATCTGGCAGATCGGGCCGCTGGAAACCTGTTTGCACAGCATGACTGTATCGCGGCCGGAGCGCTTCGCCCGCTTCATCGCGCACCTGCAGCAGTTCTATCCGGCGCGGCACGAGGTGGTGGCCATCTACTGCTCACCTCATCCACTCATGCCGCCGCACATCCTGCGCTTCGCGCTGGAGGATATGGGCGGGCACGCGCGCGAGATTCACACGGGCTTCACGATGTACATTCCGCCGGCCTTCTCGCGGCCCATTCACGATCACGACCTTCTGGCGAAGTTGTACAGAATCGATCATCTGCGCAGCATCACGCAATCGGGCGATACGTTAATATAGGCGCGTAATGCATACTCTCTCGCGCAGAGAACTCCTGAGTGTCATGGGCGCAGCCAGTCTGGTCCGCGGGGCGGGCCGGCCTCCGAATATCATCTACATGATGGCGGACGACCATGCTGCGCATGCCATCTCGGCCTACGGCAGCCGCATATCGGACCCCGAATATCGATCGCATCGCGCAGGGCGGCGTGCGCATGACGAACTGCTTCTGCACCAATTCGATCTGCACTCCCAGTCGCGCCGCCATCCTGACCGGCCAGTACAGCAACAAGAACGGCGTCTACACGTTGAACGACCGGCTGGATCCGGCGCGTGATCACGTCGGCAAGAATTTGCAGGCCGCGGGTTACCAGACGGCCATGATCGGCAAGTGGCATCTGGCCAGCGACCCAACGGGATTCGACTACTGGAACATCCTGCCGGGGCAGGGCGTATACTACAATCCCGACTTCCTGACCGCGGGCGGCCGCCAGAAGCACGAGGGCTACGTCACCGACCTCATCGGCGATTTTTCCATCGACTGGCTGAAACAACGCCATCGCACGAAGCCGTTCTTCCTGATGTGCCACCACAAGGCGCCGCACCGGCCGTGGGAGCCCGGTCCGAAATACAAGGACCTGTTCGCCGGCCAGACCATGCCGGAGCCGGACAACCTCTTCGACCACTACGAGGGCAAGCCGCGCAGCGTGGCCGCGGTCGGGATGAGGGTCGGGGAAAACATGAACATCAAGACCGACCTCAAGACGGAGAGGCCGGCCGGGTTGGAAGGCGACGCTCTGCGTAAGTGGGCCTACCAGCTTTACATCAAGGACTATCTGCGGTGCGTGCAGAGCGTGGACGACAACGTCGGCCGGGTCCTCGACTATCTCGATTCTGACGGGCTGGCGTCGAACACCATCGTCATCTACACGTCCGACCAGGGCTTCTTCCTCGGCGACCACGGCTGGTTCGACAAGCGACTGATGTACGAGGAATCGCTGCGCATGCCGTTCGTCATGCGCTACCCGGGCGCGATCAAACCGGGCAGCGTGAATCGCGACATGGTGCTGAACGTCGACTTCGCGCCGATGTTTCTGGACTATGCCGGCGTCACGCCGCCCCGCGCGATGCAGGGCCGCAGCTTCCGCGCCAACGTTGCGGGCCATACGCCGAAGGACTGGCGCAAGGCCATGTATTACCGCTACTGGATGCACAACGATGGCGATCATCACGTGCCCGGACATTACGGCATCCGCACCGACCGCTGGAAGCTGATCTACTATTACGGCAAACCGCTGGGCATGACGGGTGCGCATCCGCCCGACTCGACGCCGGATTGGGAACTGCTCGATATGCGCGCCGATCCGCGGGAGATGAAGAATCTCTACCACGACCCGAAATACGCGCCCGTGGTCGAGCGCCTGAAGACCGAGATGGACCGGCTGCAGCGCGAGGCGGGCGACACCCCGGCGTAAATGGACCGGCGCGCGTTTCTCAAGTCGGCGGCTCTCGGCGCGGCGGCGCACGCTGTTCGCGCGGCGGACCGTCCGAACATCCTGCTGCTGATGTCCGACCAGCATCGCGGCGACTGCCTGGGCGCCGATGGCAATCGCGCGATCGTGACGCCCAATCTCGACCGCCTGGCGTCGGGCGGCGTGCGCTTCCGCTGCGCATATTCCTCGACTCCGACCTGCACTCCGGCACGGGCCGCGCTCCTCACCGGCATGTCGCCGTGGGTACACGGGATGCTCGGGTACGGCAAGGTGGCGGAGCACTATCCGGTGGAGATGCCGCAGTTGCTGCGCAATGCCGGATATTACACGCTCGGCATCGGCAAGATGCACTGGACGCCGCAGCGGGCTCTGCACGGATTCCATCGCACGATCCTGGACGAATCGGGACGCGAAGAGTCGCCCGGCTTCCGCAGCGATTATCGAAGCTGGTTGTCCTCCGAGATGCCGGGGGCGAATCCCGAGCCCACCGGCATTGATTGGAACGGCTACGCCGCAAAGCCTTTCCCGCTGCCGGAGCGGCTACATCCCACGGCTTGGGCCGCCGAAACGGCCATTCGTTTTCTGCGCGACTACCGGCGGCCCGAACCCTGGTTCCTTAAGGTGTCGTTCGAGCGGCCTCACAGTCCTTACGATCCGCCGTCCCGCTGGATGGACCGGTACGGCAGTGTTGCGCTGCCGCCTGCCCGCGCCGGAAAGTGGGCCGAGAAATACCGGCCGGGCGATCGCAGCCTCGCCGATCCGTGGCATGGCGATTTCGGACCCGAGGCGGTACGAGCGGCACGTCAGGGCTATTACGGGTCGGTCAGCTTCGTCGACGAGCAGATCGGGCGGATTCTGGAGACGCTCGCTGCGCGCGGACAGCTGCGCAATACGTGCATCTTCTTCCTGGCCGACCATGGGGACATGCTCGGCGATCAGTACCTCTGGCGCAAGGGTTACGCTTATCAGCCGGCGGCGCGCATCCCCATGCTTCTCCACTGGCCCGACGGCCTCGACCGGGCAAGCAGTGGACGCGTGATATCGCAGCCCGTGGAAATCCGCGACGTCCTCCCCACGCTGCTGGATGCGGCGGGCGCGAGCATTCCGGGCGCGGTCGAAGGCCGGAGCCTGCTCGGGCTGGCGCGCGATCCGAACCGGGCGTGGCGCGAGTGGATCGACTTGGAACACGACGTCGTATACGATCGGGACAATCACTGGAATGCGCTGGCTGACGGATCGTGGAAGTACATCTTCCATGCCAACAGCGGGCAGGAGCAGCTGTTCGATCTGGTGGCCGATCCGTACGAACTCACCGATTTGGCCGGGGAGACCGGGTCGGCGGATTCGCTGAGGACGTGGCGTGGGCGGATGATCGCGCACCTGGCTCCGCGGGGCGCGCCGTGGGTGGTCAACGGAGCTCTCGGCGTGCGGCACACAGGCCAGTTGTATTCGCCGAATTACCCGAGGTAGCGGCTACACGCGGCCGAGGAGCTGGCGGAGGGTGACTTTGCTGGCCTGTTCGCGGGGGGTCTTGCCGTTCGTGTCGAGCCACGACTGCAAGCGCGCGATGCTCACTTCGTGGGTGGTGCTGGGGGCATCGACGGCGATCTTCAGGCGCGTGCCCGGCCCGACGGTGGCGAGCGCGAAGCCCGACCTCTTGAATTCGGCAAGGGCGAGGGCGGCGGCCTCGTACAGCGACGAGGCTGAGACGGACACGGTGTGGGTCATCCCGGCGCCGTCGTCGAAGGATACCCGGCAGGAGCTGGACACGTTCCAGCATAGACGAATAAAAGGCGAAAATCAAGTAACAATGTGCGAGTAATTTCTTCGGCATCCGCCGTGCTGCTGGCCCTCATATGGCACTCTGGCAGACTACGGTAGTTCTGGGTTTGGTGCTGCAACTGGGCGCGGCGGCCGTTCCCGACATGAGCGGCACGTGGCGTCTCAACGTGCAGAAGTCGCGATGGGGCAAGCACACCAAGCCGGACGCCGGCACGGTCACGATCGAGCACCACGAGCCGGCGTTCAAATACTCGGGCAGCCTTACGTCGCCGAACGGCGAGGTCGGGGAGCCTGGCGATGCAACGCGCACGTACGCCTTCGACGGAGCGATCGACGGGAAGGAGTATCCGGTGAGCGGAACACTGGCGGCGGGGAATATCTTGTTCCGGCGAGAGAGCGCGAACACGGTGACATCGGAGTTCAAATCGAGCGAGGGCAAACTCACGCAGTCGGCTCGGACGACGATTTCTTCAGACGGGAAGACGCTGACGCGGGTGATCCAGGAGAAAGATCCAAAGGGGGACGTCTCCTGGACGGAAGTTTACGAGCGCAAGTAAGAGGATCAAAGGTTGTATTCGGCCTTGAGTTGCCGAAGGTCGGCCTCGAAGAGCGCCGCCATCTTCGTTGTGTAAATCCTGGTGATGCTGCCTTCGTTCTGCATTTTCACCAGCTTCCGAAGATCGCTAATGCGACGCATCCACGTTATGCCGTCCGGACGACATCAGTCTGTTTTGATCCCGTCGCGCCGTAGGCCTTGGCTTCAATCAGGATTAGCAGTCTGTGGCGATCGGGAATCGCAAAATCGCACTTCTCGCTTCTTGTGCCCACACCGGTGAACTGGCATCTCGTTTCGTATCGATCCCCGAACAAGTTCCTCTTCGGAGAAGAGTGAAAGCCGCTCGTCTTTGGGGCACATGCCGCCACCTCATTGGGTTCATCGGCAAATTGGGCCTCCAGCATTAGTGTGGAATCATTGGGAGCGCTTGCGTCTTGAAGGTTTTTCATCCGCGGAGCGCACCGGCCGTGCGCTGGCAGGCGGCTTGCGGGCCATTTCCAAACTCTTGCGCAGTGCTTCCATGATGTCTATGACCGGGGCGCGGGCGGTGACTTCGCCGTGCTCGTACGCATCGATCGCGGTGTCGGCACGAGCGTCGATCAACTTGCGCAACTGCTCTTCGAGACTGTCCTTCAGTTTGGACGCATCGAAGGGGGCGGCGAATGTCGTAACGAAGGTCTTGGCCAATTCCAGTTCGTTCGCGCTCACCAGAGATGCGTCGCTGCGATACTCCTCGTCCGCGCGGACCTCGTTCTGATAGAAGAGCGAATGCACGATGAGCCCGTGGCGTCCGGGTCGAATCACTGTCGCGTGCTCGCGGCCACGCATGGCGAGAGAGCCGAGGGCCGCGTAACCGCTGTCGGCGAGGGCGCTGAAGAGCAGCGCGTACGGCTTCTCGCCGCCCTTATCCGGCATGGCATAGTACGAAGCCTCGAAGAAGATCGGGTCAATTTCGTCGAGCCGCACGAACTCCGTCATGGTCAGCTCGGTGGAAGTCTTGGGGCGCGCGGCCGCGATCTCCTGCGGCTCGAAGGTGACGTAGCGGCCTTTTTCGATCTCGTACCCCTTGAGCACTTCCGACTTCTCGACGGGCGCCTGATTATTTTCCGCGACGGGCATATTTCGTACCCGGGCGATCGGAGGCGGCGCTGGAACTTCGACGTCCTCCGGTTCTTCCTCAGCAGGCTCCGGGGGCTCCGGAGGCTCCGCCGCCACCGTCGAGGGCCGGTACACATTATGGAATCGGATTCTCTCCCGCCGCGCGGCCTTGAAGAGCCGTACGGGGACCGAGACTAATCCGAAAACGAGGCGTCCGCGCCAGACCGTTGAGGCCATCGTTATTTCCCGCGCAAGCTTCGTGCCGGGGAGAACTTCCATACAAATCAGGCCGCGGACAAAGCGATATGATGGTCCGGACATGCGCATCGTCTGTCTGTTACTGCTTGCGGCCGCGCTCGGCGCCGCCAAGGACCCGGCCGGCAATTTCAACATTCCGCTGTGGGCCGGCACGGCTCCCATGGCCACCGGCGAAGGGCCGCTCGATCGTCCTTTCCTGACGGTATTTCAGCCGCCCGAATCGAAGAGGAACGGCGCGTCGGTGGTGATTGCCCCCGGCGGTTCCAACATCATGTTGATGTACGGCGGCGAGGGAATGGATATCGCCGAACGGTACAACGACTGGGGCGTGACTGCTTTCGTCCTGACGTACAGGCTGTCGCCGCACTATAACGATGCTGCACGCGTGCTGGACGGCAACCGTGCGATCCAGGTGGTGCGGGCGCACGCGGCGGAGATGAAACTCGATCCGCGGCGCGTGGGATACATCGGGTTTTCGGCGGGATCAAACATGGGGCGGTCTGTGGTTGCGGCGGCCACGTCGGGCGACGCGGCGGCGACCGATCCGGTGAGCCGGTTGAGTTCGCGTCCCGATTATCTGGCCCTGATCTACGGCGCCGGTCGCGCCACTCCCAACGAGCAGTTGAAGGACTTTCCACCTACATTTCTTTGCGCCGCGCAGGCCGATCGCGGAGCATCGCTTCCCTCGGCGCAACTATTCACGGAACTGACGCGCGCCGGGGCCGTCGCCGAACTGCATCTCTATCAGAAGGGGCGCCACGGCTTCGGCAGCGGTTTCGGCAGTCCGGAATTCGAAGGCTGGATGCCGACGCTCAAGCACTTTCTCGAACAGGCCGGAATGCTGAAGGAGAATGCAAAGTGAATCGCGCCGCGATCCTTTTCGTGATGGGCATTGCGTTGCTGCCCGGCGCCTCCGTTCCACCTCCAATCGTGAACGACGGCTATGGCGATTTCGTGTACGTCCCGGCCGGTCCGTTCAAAATGGGCGACAACTTCGCGGAAGGCGACGTGCGCGAGCGACCCGTCCACACGGTGGAACTGAGCCCTTTCTATATTGGCAAATTCGAGATCACGAATGGCCAGTTCCGGCAATTTCGCGACGATCCCGATTACACGAATCCCAAATACTGGCCAGACGGGCGGCCGGTGCCGAAAGATCAAATCCCATACTGGAACGATGCGCGCAATCACGGTGGCGGCACTCCGGGCAGCGACGACTACCCAGTGCTCGGCGTGAATTGGGATTCGGCGGTCGCGTACTGCCGGTGGGTGAGCGCGAGGACCGGCAAGACGTATCGCCTGCCCACGGAGGCCGAATGGGAAAAGGCGGCGCGCGGCACCGATCAGCGGCGGTATCCGTGGGGCAACGAGATCGATCGCTCGTACGCGAACTACGTCGGCGCGGGCGGCGCCTTCGATACCGGGTCGAAGGTGGGCTTCTACGACGGCAGCAAGCGTGGCGAAATGCAGACCCACAACAACGCCTCGCCGTACGGCGCGTTCGATATGGGCGGCAACGTAATGGAGTGGTGCCAGGACTGGTACAGCCGCGACTATTACAGTTCGTCGCCGCGCAAGAATCCGCAGGGGCCGGCCAGCGGGGCGTATCGCGTGCTGCGCGGCGGCACGTTTTTCGAGGAGACTTTCGACCTGCGCTCGGCGGCCCGATCCGCCGCGTGGCCGTCGTTCCAGGCGCATCGCATGGTGGGTTTCCGCGCCGTCCGCGAACCGTAGAGCGGGTGGTATAGTCGCCAAATGAACCGCCGTGAGTTCCTCAAGACCGCTGCGGCCGGCTCCGTGTTTGCCGGTCCATACCAGCGCCTGGCCGCCGCGTATCAGAAGAAGATCAAGATTACCGACGTGAAGTGCATGATCGTGCGCGGCACGTGGGACTGGAACCTCATCAAAGTGGAAACCGATTCCGGCCTGTACGGGATTGGCGAGGCGTATTGGGGCTGGGGCGTCAAGGATCTGGTTCTGAACAAGATGAAGGCCATCGTGGTGGGCGAGGATCCGCTGAACGTGGACAAGCTTTACACCAAGATGCTGATGCAGAGCGCGGGCGCCGGAGCGATTGCAGGCGTGACTGTCACTGCGGCCAGCGGGATCGAGATCGCGCTTTGGGATCTGTGCGGGCGCATTCTGCAGACGCCGGTTTGCAATCTGCTGGGCGGGCGTTTCCGCGACCGGATCCGGTTTTATCGGACGCTGCAGGCCGTCAAGAACGTGGAAGACCAGGCGGCATGGCGCGCGCAGGTAGCGGAAGCGAAGGCCGAACCGTGGAAATGGACGGCGTTCAAATTTCAGGGCGATGGTGTGCCGCTCAAGGCCGATCCCGATTTCAGGGAGCCGGGGCACGATCCGTACGGGCGGAGTCTGAGCAATAAAGACTATCGCCGGATCGTCCGCGGGATGGCGGCGGTGCGCGAATCGCTGGGGCCCGATGTGGATTTCGCCGTGGAGTGCCACTGGCGGTACGACACGCAGGACGTGATCCGGATGGCGCGCGAACTGGAGCCCGTGAAGCCGATGTGGCTGGAGGACCCGGTTCCGCCCGACAATATCGAGGCGATGCAGCGGGTGACGCAGTCGATCGCGATTCCGGTCTGCACGGGCGAGAATCTGTATGGCCGGCAGGGGTTCCGCAAACTCATCGAGATGCAGGCCTGCTCGGGGGTGCATATCGACGTGCCGAAATCGGGCGGGCTGCTGGAGTCGAAGAAGATTTCCGACCACGCCGATATGTATTACATCTGGACGGCGTGCCATAACCCGGCTAGTCCGCTCGGCACGATTGCCTCGTGCCATGCGGCGTCGGCGATGCGGGACTTCCGCATCCACGAGCTGGCGAACTGGGTCGAGTGGTGGCCGGATCTGGTGGTCCGGGAGGGCCCGTTCTGGAAGGACGGGTACTTTACGATTCAGGATAAGCCGGGGTACGGTGTGGAGATTAATCCCGACGTGGCGAAGGCGCACCTGGCGCCGGGCGAGACGTGGTGGGGGTAGTCGCGGTCGGCGCTGTTCACGCAGTCGCGATTCGTTACACTCAACAAATGCTCCTCTGCTCTGTGCATGGCTGCCATCTGGGCTTGGTGCGCGACGGGCGGAGAATGATCTGCCCCCGAAAACATTCCTTCGACATCGCTCGGAGCGGATATATCAACCTGCTTCAACCGCAGGAGCGGCGAGCTAAGCAGCCCGGAGATACAGCAGAAGCTATTGCAGCGCGCCGGCGATTACATGATCGGGGGTTTACGAAGGACCAGCGTCTGGCGATCGCGGAGGCCATCAATGCTAATTCCGACGATGCTGTTCTCGATGCCGGCTGCGGTGATGGCTTCTACCTGGGTACGCTTCAACGCGAAATCGGATTCCAAGCCCACGGGATCGATATCTCTATCCCGGCTGTAGACGCAGCCGCGCGGCGCTACAAGGAATGTGAATGGATAGTGGCGAATGCCGATCGCATGGTCCCTTATGCCGATCAGTCATTCGCAATCGTTATGTCGATTACGGCGCGCATGAATCCGGGAGAATTCCGGCGAGTTTTGCGGGAAGGCGGCCGCCTCCTTGTAGCCATTCCCGCCCCCGACGATCTCATCGAGTTGCGCGGCTCGGGGCGCGATCGGGTTGGCCAGACGGTCGATCGATTCGCTGGCTATTTCACCCTCATGAATCAGCGGCGAGTTTCCACCTGTGCCGATTTCGACGCTTCGGATGTTCGCGATGCTCTGATTTCTATTTACAGGCCAATGGGGGCGCACCCGGTTGAAGGGAGGCGAGTCACGCTGAGTCTGGATTTACTGCTGTTTCAAGTCACCTAGCCTGGTTTAGCCTGGCCGGTCACGCCGCCTCGAGCTGATGAACCCTTGCCTCCGAAAATCGCGAGCGCGGCGCGCGCACGTTTCCGCATCATCGATTCGAACGATACCAGCGGCACGTCGATCAGCTTGCGCATTTCGGCGCTTCGCAGCAGGCGTTGGGTGCTATTGGGCATCCGAGCACTCGCGCGTTCGAAGGCGCCCGAAGAGGCGGCGAGCATCCCAGCGATGGCGCGATAGTAACCCTGTTGGCCCTGCACTTTCTGCGAACCAACCACCAGAGCCGCCAGTACTTCGTGGCTCTGTTCCAGTTGGGCCACTGCTTTTCCCCAATCGTCCAGGAACGGACAGAGAGGTAGCAGTGTGGTCGCATCGCGGCGTAGCACCTTTACGGGCCGGAGCGGATAATGGCGATGTCCTTCACTCGAAAGGCCGGTGTGTTGATAAATGCGAACTGCGACCTCGAAGCGGCCACGCACGGCGAAATGCTCCATCAGCCTGGCAGTGACGGGAGTCGTCTTCCAAAAGCCCATGCCTTGTGTCAGGTCGCCGCGATTGTGCGCCAAAGTCATCGAAAGGCGCAGTAGATCCAGTTCGGCGCCATGTTCGGCGCACACTTCATCGAACACAGCCTGCTCGCGATCGATTTCCGCTTCGATGGCAGCCTGAGCCTTCTCCGCCGACTCCGTGTCGCCGAGTTCCAGCAGGCGGCCGAGGCCACCGGCGATCGCGCTCCATTGCTCGCCGTTGTGTCCGCTGACACCGCGAACGGAGCGCACCGAAATGCCATCCTCCGTCCAGGCGCGCGCGGCAAGCGCCAAACGTAGCATGGGTCGCAATACGTCAGGATCGCGCGATTCGCGCCACAAAATTCCGCGAATCTTAGTATCGACATCGGTGGGAACGAAAGTAGCAACGGTCGTGTGGTGGCAAGCCAGGCAGAGCGCAAAGTAGTCTTGTAGCTGTTCCTCGCAGGTTAGGTCGGAGTGCAGGGCGTTCTGCCAGTTGGCGAGAATCCGGAGAAAGCCGACGGGTGAGTCCCCGAGGTCGATCAGGCGCCCAGGTTCGGCAGCGGGCAGCCGGGACTCCAGAAACGGCGCCGTATTCCGGACCTGGAAAATGAGGGTCTCCGGTGAAATCCACTGAGCCCACGCGTCAGGGCGCGGATTGATCAAGGTGTCGGACAAACTACCAGTATGATGCAATCAGTTGAAGAGCGCGAAGCAATGATGAGCGGAATAAACTGGCTCCTCACGTAGGACTGGAACCTACAACCCTTCGGTTAGGAGCCGAGCCGGTTGTAGCCGCCTTGCGTTGCAAACACAAGTACTTGTACGCGCGACATGCAAATTTTCGTAGATACGGGGGGCTCTGGGGAGACTACCTTTTCTGGGCGAGCGATCCGATGACATTTCAGCCTCGAAATGTTTAATGATAAACGCTTATTGGCAGAGCGGAATCCGTCTGTCCATCGATCGAAGGGCCAAGGGCCGAGCAGACTCAGGAGCGACTGTTCAAGATCCTTTGGGTTGGCACCGGTGCCATTGATGGCGTCCGCGAGGTTTTTGATGGCGTCCTTCGCGGTGGCGAGCGTGCGAACGTGCTATTGAGGGCCTGCGCCAGCATACAGTCCGGGCTGGTTGTTGACCGTGCCCATGCCGGTCCCGCCGAACATGACGATCTCTCCGACGCCGATGGGCTTGGTGGACGTGAGACGGACGCACCCGTCGCTGGTCACATCGGCGGTTGCAGCCAGGCCCGCCGCGACGAACGCCGCACTGATCGCGCCCGCGACCTGCGCCGAACTTACCGCTGCGCCCACAGGGATGCCGACGTAAATAGGCGTGCCGTCGATCAGGAACGTCAGTGTGTCGTTCACCGTCGCGGTAATGGCGAACGGCCCAGGATTGTGTGTGCGGCAGGTCGTCGGCCCGCCGTGCGGCAGCGTGTTGTCGAACGTCACCCGGTTCTTGTAAACCGGATCGATGGCGGTGACGTGGCAGACCTCCTCCAGCGCGTACGGCGGGTCTGCGGGATAGAGCGGGTCGTACTTGAGGTACACTGTGTCGCCACCTTGAGATCCAACTCGCCAGTCACCGGGTCCAAGTCGGTCGCGTACAGATCGATCGTTCCGTTGGGCGAGGAGAGGGATCGCGGCAACTGGTGCAGCATGGCCCACGGGATGCAGTCCCATTCCGTGTCGCGGAAGACCACGACGACGTGGTCGAAGCCGTCGTTGCCTGCGTGCCCGATGCGCCGACGCTCACGCTGGCGGGCATCACGCTTCCGGACGCCACGGTCGGGTAATCGAGGAGCTTCACCTCGTGGACCTCGCCCGCACCGCCCTTGCCGCACACAAAAGTCATGGCGTCCCAGGAGACGGACGGGTACTTGGCCGCGTCGAGGCGCATAGCGCCGTCGGCACGTGGACGTACTCGATATCGAACTCCAGCGTCAGGCCGGAGAGGTCCGTCCGCGGCAGGTGCTTCTGCCGGAGGTGGTTGAAGTAATCGTAGGCGTTGTAAAACCCGAGCACCGCGAAGTCTTCGGCGGCTTGGAAGATGCCGGAGATGGACACACCTGTCGCGGACCCATCGTGGAGCGTGGTCGTCGCGGCGCGCCCGTGAAGCCCTGCAACTGGAAGTTGCGGCGGGGATCGAAAACTCGGAGGGGTTCAGAAGCCATGTGGTTCTGAATTGTCAACGATATGGCCGATCTTTGAACGTTAGATCGATGCTGGGGCGCCAGCGCTAGGATCGGCTGGACCTGGACATCTCAGCAACGGGCGTTATTGGAGCAAGTGACGCCATGGTTGGTTCAGAGGCCAAACGCAACCGGATACCTGACCTTGCCGCAAACGCCATTGAGAGCGCCGGGGATGAGTTCCATCGCCATGAAAGCGTTGGGAGGGAATGGGCTCTCAAGAGAGCGCGCCATCTCAGCGGAAAAGCCGAAGCGCGGATAATACTGAGGGTGTCCGAGAACGAGTACAATGTGCTCTCCCTGCCCGCATAACAGATCCAGGCCACCACGAATGAGTTGCCCTCCAATGGTCCGGCGCTGATACTCGGGTAAGACCGCCATTGGGGCCAAGGCCACGGCGGGAATTGAACCACGAGCGGTATCAATTGACATCCGGCTGAACAGGATGTGCCCGACGATTTGTCTCCTTACCTCCGCAACAAGGGATACGAGCACAACACCCTCGGACCACAAACGCTCGACCAGGTCAGCCTCATCCGGACGCCCGAAAGCTGCCTCATTAATGGACCGTACTACGGACCGATCCCCGGTGTTCTCGCAACGGATGACCGCTTTGTCAGGTGTAAGCACGCATGCGATTTTAGCGTCACTTGACCGCTTGTCCCCACACACCAAATGAAGATTGCCCGTACTATCTCGATGCCAAAGGAGAGAGATGGGCGGTTACGTCAAGTTGATTGCCTTAGACAGAGGTGTGCCATCACATCGACTTCTCCAGTTGCAGCAGCCGGGCAAGTTCACCCTTCTTTCTCGCCCGGTACACCAGGCACCCTACAAAGGAAACTACCGTCGCTACGCCGACGGCCATCATTGGTATCGAGTACAAAAAAGATGCATTGCCGTTCCGGTTGTAGATCCAGGCCAGGCAGAACAGCACTTCGACAAGGGACAGCAGCATCCCGAAGATGACGGCGCGAATCGCGCTCCGGCAGCGCCGGATCGAAATCTCGAGGTAGGCGGAGCTGGTCAGTACCACAGGACGCCATGCTCCTCGCCGATTCCGGATACCGAAGCCCCATGCTACCGCCAGAAATACCCAGGTCGCACCCGATAGAACCGCAAGATCGACTTTCCAGCGGGTCGCAGCCAACCAAATTGTGCCACCCCCGAGGAGAACGGTGACCAGCGCCTCGGCTAAAAGCGTCAGCCGCATGATTCGCGACTGCCGCCTGACGAGCGCCGCCAGATCGGGGGGATTGGCCGGCTGGGCGATCCACTCCTCGTGCCAAGCTCGCAGTTCGGGATCGACTATCATCTACGTCCTCCAAGATTTTGGCGCAGCAACGGCCGCGCCCGGTTGATCCGTACACCCACGTTGCTCTCCGAAATTCCCAGCACTTGGGCGATCTCACCGTACTCCAGCCCTTCGAGCATAAGCACTACCACCTGCCGATAAGGCAGCGGCAGACGGCGGACCGCAACGGCCAGGTGAATCGACTCCTCTTGCCGCGCAAGCGCCGTCTCGACCAGCGGCGCAGGGTCCGGCGGTACATCGTCGATCTCCGATGGAGTCGGTCTCCTCCGCGCCAGCGCGCTTAACGCCCGGTTCTGGGCAATCCGATATACGAAGGTTCGCTCCGAGCACTCGCCGCGGAAATTGGGGAGCGCCTGCCATAGTGCCAAAGCGATATCCTGCAGCAGGTCCTCGCGGTCCGCGGCGGTATTGGTATAGCTGAAGGCCAGCCGGCTCAGCGACGCACGGTTCTCGGCCAGCAGGCTTTCGAAACGGGCCTCCAGGTCCTTGCGCGCAAGCGAGGCTCCCTGGGTGACCCGCAATATGTCAGCGCCCGTAGACGGCATTATCGCGATCCAACCATACTGCCGTCCCGTGTATCAGGAGGGCGGCCAGCGCGGTCGTTAAGATGCCGACGAGCAGCGACGGGAACAGCGGTACCGGCTGTCCGCCGAGCCAGCGCTGAAGCTGCGCCTGCTGCCCGGCAACCGGCAGGAGTGAGCCGAGGGCCGCCGACGCTGGGAAGAAAATCCCAAACATGCCGACCGCCATGGGCACAAACACGAGCATGGAGAGGTAAGTGTGCGCCTCCTTGACACTGCTACACAGGGTGGAAAGACCTACTTCGACCGCCGCCGCCAACAAGGCCAGCGGCAGCATCCCGGTCAGCAGTACCAGCATCAAGCTGTCACCCGCAGGAGTGTAGACGAAACGAAACGCCAGAAAACACAGGAGGAGACCGCCGGTCGAGAAGACCACTACGGCGAGCCACTTGCCGATTACGATGTCCAGCCGCGACACACGATTGCTCAATAGCGGGACTAGTGACCTACGCTCGCGCTCTCCAGCCACGACGTCCATGGCAACGTTCATTCCGCCCGAAAATGCGGCTACCAGGGTGAACACCGAGATCATGCCCGCTATCACTGTATGGGCGGAGTCCCCCTTCACAGCCCGCGCTACAATCCACACGAAGGCCGGCCCCATCAGGCAATAGAATACCGAACCGACCAGCGACCGCGTGTCGCGAAGGGCGTCCCTTAGTTCCTTCAGCGCGACGGTCAGCATACGGGCACCTCGTGTTCACCGATCAGTTGCAGATAAGCATCCTCAAGCGATCCGCACCGGGTCCGACGGCATAACTGATCGGAAGTTCCCTGGGCCACCACAGCGCCACGTGCGATCACAACGAGCCGGTCGCACAATGATTGAACGTCGTCGAGAACGTGACTTGACAAGATGATGGCGTGGCCGCTGTCGCGAAGCCGCCGCAGGAGATCGCGCAGCGAGCGGACCGTTGGAATGTCGAGTCCGTTCGTCGGCTCGTCAAGCAGCAGATTCCGAGGACGGTGGACCAGCGCTCTGGCGAGAGCCGTTTTCATGCGCTCGCCCACGGAAAGTCCGCCTACGCGCCGGTCCGCGATTGCAGTCAGGCCGAGCTGCCCGATCACGTCGCCGACGCGCTCATCCAGGCTGGACAGACCGCGCAGCCGTCCGAAGTATTCGATGTTCTCGCGGGTTGACAGCCGGTCATAGAGTCCGGTGTGGTCGAGGAGAGCGCCCAGCGTGCCCGGTCCTCCCGTAATGCGGATAGTGCCGGCTCCCGGCGCTAATACCCCGGCAATGATGCGCAGAGTTGTGGTCTTCCCCGCACCGTTTGCTCCCAGCAGCCCGGTAATTTCGCCGTCGGGCGCCTCAAAGGAAACGCCATCGATAGCCACCGATGTTCCATAGCGTTTGTGCAGATTCTCGATTGCGATCATGACTGTATAGTCTCGTAATCCGATCTGTGGCTTACATTTTTTCAGACGGCCCTGCCGCTCCCATGCGCCTACCCGCAGGAGCCTTCTGATACAAAGACCCACTCTGCAATCAGCCGCACGAATCCCGCCGGTTTACCGCTGCGTAGTTCGGTGAAGATGGGGCCGGTTTCTGGAAGGTCTCCTCGCCGAAGATCTCGGCGTACTTCTGACGGAGCTGGGTCGCGGTCAGGCGCCCGAGTTCCGCGATCTGATCTTCAATCGCGTTTCCCACTGTTGTCTCCCTTCTCGAAGTCGTTAACCACACGACCATGAGGGCTCGACTTCGCGGGAGTATCAAGTGAAATGTCAGGGCGCCGCCGGTCTCGACACCGGAGATAGCCGGCGGCGAGAATGCGTGCGATGGACCGGAGATCCTCGGGCGGGATCGGCAAGACGGTTCACCTCGCTGTGGATTGGGACCACAGCGAGAGTCCGCCTCACGGTCGTCTCGCTGATTCTCTGGTCTCTGAGAGCGGCTGTGTCGCTCTCCGCAGTAAATATACGCGAGGCGCGCGAAAACGGTAAACCCGCAGGACGAGGTTGGAGACGGGAACGGACAGTCGGGAACCGCCACTGGTGCGGCTTCCGTGATGATCGATGTGGAGGGGTCTGCTAAACAGGGTAGGAGACGTTCGAATTGCGGACGAGGTGAACCCGACAACTGGCCCCGAGAGACGGGCCCAGGAGAAAGACGGCTACAGAGACGGAAGCGGGCGCCACGGGTCGCGGCCGCAGGCTCGTTCTCGTGGACGCAGAGAACGACCGATCAGCGCAAGTCTATGGCGTTATTTGGGATGTATCGAAGGCGAGCGCAGACGCACGGATGGCATCGGCGTGAACTACTGGGGAGGGAGAAATTCGTATGGGCAAAAATTTGGCTCCCCAAGTCAAACAAAGGGTGTTTGACGAGGCGGAGACACTGGCAAAAGTATTGATTCCAAATGGGCTACTCAAATTGGCCGAAAGTCGCCATCTCGGGTTCTGAGCGTGTAGCACCTGGCGACCTTCTTCGCACGCGAAACGGAGTTGGACCATGCCGTTGGACGGAAGCCGCGGATACAGAGACAGTTCCGCGATTGCTTGCCGGCACGCTGTACTTGGCGGTTAGCAGCGCGTGGGGAATGGCGCGACCGCCGGTTTAACGGACGGAGATGCAGGTTAATCTTTGCGGTGGGCGACGTGAGCCGACAACCTGCTGCAGTCGCCGGCGGAGTTGTCGTTCGCAAGCATCTTAAACTGATGTGGAACGGCGACCTGAAGTTCCGCCGGATTAGTTGCTGACAAACTCTAGGGAGTGTGGGAGGCAAATGGCGAAATCGTATGACGAGGGCTTCGTGGAAGCGCTGATGAAGCACCTCCTGTACCACTGCAAGATTCCAAAGGTCCAGGTTGAGCGCGCCTTAGGCGCTATTCTTGGACTGTTCATCGCTGGAGTGTTACCGCCGACATTGGGCGACGACCTGAAGATGATCTGCGCGGAGTTTCCGCTCCGAAAGGCGTCAAGAGACATCTCCGGCTGCGATCAATCGACCACATCCGACGGCAAACAATCGACCAATATTGATTGGCTCCTGCATAGCGAGAAGCGCGATCAACTTCTCTTTGTGGAGCTCAAGACGGCGGATACAGGATTTAGGAGCACGCAGCACCAAACTTACCTTCGGGTGATTGACCGCATCAGACGCGGGAAATCGGCTTCGTTTCTCCTCGCGGATGTGGTGACTATCGCGAAGGCATCGAGGAAGCGGGCGAAATACGCCGAGCTCTTGAACTGTTTGGACGAGCAGTACTTTCAATGCGATGACGCACGACTGGTCTACCTGGCACCCGAGGCGATGGTGGCTGCCCACTCCGGGCGAGACGACGACCGCGTAGAGTGGCTTAGATTCCAGGACCTGCGCGACATCAGCCCTAAATTCCCAGCCGAGTGGAGTGCGATCCGTAGACATCTGGCGCATCTGGACAGTCCTGCACAGGATTAAGGGCGTGCACTTAGCGGCCCGAAGAGGTAGCCGGCGCCCATGGCTGCAGGATATGAAGCGAGGCATCACGAACCCAAGAGTCTTCTCGTAGAATGGGCGGCTGATGGCGGATCGGTCGGTCCACCCGCGGCGGGGACCAGAGTGGCAGTCGATGGACGTCACACCCAACCGCTGGAACTCTCGGCGCTACGTTCCATCCGGAATCCGCATCCCTGGGGGTTCCCATTGGTCACTTGTGTTTCGGTGGCTCGCCGCGTAAGTACTCGCGTAACCAGGTTCTTGCAAACTCCGAATTGCGATGTGCCGCCGTCACTGAGATGCGCAGGATGTCAGCGATCTCCTGCAAGGTCCTTCCCTGCAGTCGGAGTTGCAGTACGGTGGCGGCCCGAGGTTCTAGCGTCTGGAGTTGCCCCAAGGCGTCGGCGAGGATAGCCTCTGCGTCAGGTGGGACAACAGGTGCCGCCATGGGTGGCGCTGCTCGCCACAGCAGTTCCTCGACCGACTGGTTCGTTGGCGTCAAGAGTTGGTCGCCCAGTGTAACGTACCGGCGTTCCTTCCGTTGGACGTCGGCGGCGGAGTCCTTCAGGAATTGGTTCGTGTATTTCGTGAGCTGCCATCGGTCGCGCAAACCGTGCTCCTTCAAGGATTCGAGGGTGTGCAGCAGCGCGTCAATCACGATATCCTCTGCCATAAAAGCCAGGTAGGGAGGAACGCGCCTCTGGAGCCTGCTTGCGAAATGGATGAAGAAGTGCTCTCGTACTGCGGACTCACCGGCGATGAGGGCACGGACGTAGCTTTCGCTATCGGGATTGCGCTCTGATAGCGACGCGCGCAGTCCGACCCAATGTGGCTGCTCGATCGTTGGACGAATAGGACGAGTGAGTGCCGGGTGCGGCGTATGGACAATCTGCTGCGGCGGTGCCGGATGCGTGAGAATCCACGGTGGTCCAAGGAGAGTTTGGAAGTGTGTCCGGAGATACGCCAATACGTGGCGCAATTGTAGCGATTCTGCTCGGCGCGCGCACCGCCACGCGCGCGAGGGACTGCCGATTTCCCGCAACGTCGCTACAATGCTCTCTGCCATCGCGATGGCCACGAGGTCGGCGTGATTGAGGAACTCCAGCATCTCGTCACGCAGTTGGTGGTCGACGTCCAGCGTGAGGAGCGTGCTGTAGTACATATGCTTTTTGTCCCGAAGATACTCAGTTGTGGCGAACGCGAGGAGATCGTCGCGCGAGCCAAACTCCGCCACGATCTTGGGGTCTGCTGTGATGTGTTCGAGGAGCACCGCATCGTCTTCCGCGACGAGGTCGAACTCGTGCAGTGCGCCACGCGTCACATACACGCCAATTCCTGATGATGGCGAAAATGACAGGAGTGCGTAGTCGGTTGCCGCCATTCCTTAATCCTCGACGATGCGTACTTTGATTGTTCCTCGTGCGGCGAGGAGATGTTCGCCGATGCGGCGACTCAGCGTTGCCGCGCTCCCGACGATGCCGCGGGCTTTGACAGGCCGGTAGCGTCGTCGCGCAAACACGATCTCTGTAATCGCTTGGGACGTGAACGGCTGGTGTACCTGCGCTTCGATGAATCGGTCCGTCTTCTTATCACCCCCGGAGACGAGGATGAGCGCTGAAAGGTCTCTTATGTTCCACTTGCCCCGGCACGCCAAGTCTTTATGGTGTTTAACGATTGCCAGGTTATGCACGGATGACCACAGCGCGCGGACGCCGGCTGGAACCTGCAGGCTAAGCGACGGTCCGTTCTGTGTCAGGTAGAAGAAGGAGTTCTCTTCAAGGAACGACACTTGTCGTGCAATGGCACGAGCGTCGAGGTAGACGCAACATGCGCCGTAGCTGTACAGGCCAATTGATCCAAGATTGAGTGCGCCATAGACGAGGTGGTCCCCGTCCGGTCCGAAGACGATCTTCTCAATACCCAGTCGCTTGGCGGCAAACTCGGCGGGATACGTGAGCATGACGCCAGCCCGCAAATTGTCATTAAGATTTAACCAGCAAATGCGCGGATCCTGCAATAGGTTCAGCAGCGATTCGGGCTGTATGTTGATCGAGACGCGTGCATGCTCCCGAATGAGTTCCTCGCACCCGCGCAGAGCCTGGACCGCACTAGGCCCCAGCGCCTTGCACTCGTGCTTACACGCTTTGAGCCGTTGTGAAAGGGCGTCGTGATCTTCCCCGGCTAGTGCGACGTTAGATGCGATACCCGTGGGATTCCCGCACTGGGCACACGTGCGGCAAGGCACTCGTAACCGTTCGCCACATGCGTTACATCGCCACATTTATCAATAGCTTAGCGTTTACTCGCGTCATCCGCAGCACCTGTCGTGACGCTCCTATGACGCGCGACTGACGAAGCCCGCGCCTTCTCTGTCCCAAATACGCTTCTCGCCGCCGGTCCTGGCCGTCCGCGCAGTGTCCGGCTTGACCTCCCAACAACTGCACCGCAACCCTTGAAATGTTAGCGGATCTGCTCAATAACCGGCCGTCCAGAAGTTATCGGTGCGACTGCTGGCGTCCCCAACCACCACTACCTACGCTTGGTCGCAGGGTCTTACGGCAGGAGTTTGCGGTATTCGAAGTTGCCTCGTGCAACGAGGTATTGGATGAGTCTGTCGGCCGCGCTTTTTGCGTCGAGATTGTCGGACGCGAGCGCAACTTTGAGGACCGCGATGATTTGGTCGCGACTGGCAAGCGTCGTCCATCCCTTGGTGTCCGCTTGGGCGATGCGCGCGACGCACTGCACGCACAAGAGCGGGAACTTGCCGGCCAGCGCTTCAAGCGTCTCGGCGACTTTGAAATCAGGTTCTACTATGCCCGTCGTGTCAAGGACAGCAAGGAGTTGCTCAAGATTCCACTTGTCCTCGAATTTTCCGCTGCAGAACCACCACCCGTATTGTGCCAATTCCTGTCGGAATGGGGCTTTATCCGGTGCTTGTTGCGCTAGACCTAGCCGCCACAACCAGAGACCCCGCAGCCGCCCGAGTATGTTCTGCGGCACCGCCTTGTTCTGCTCAAGGGAACGACCGATGTACCCAAGCGCGTCAGCACGCACGTCATCCGGCGAGCGATCAAAGAAATCCACCAACAGCGGGTCATCAATCTCGATCGCGCCCATCCAATAGAACGCGACAAGGTGGTGCGCAACGAACTCGCGCCAGGCACGCCGTCCTTTTGGTTCCTCGCCGACGCGCTTTAGGCGTATGGCTCGTGCGTACTCTGCGCGAAGAATCGGCAGGAGATCTTTGTACGCGGTGCAAAACGTGACGTATGACTCCCACGCGGCCAGCCAGTACTCGCTGGGCTCCGGTTCAGCAGGGAAAACCCGGCCCACGGCCCCGGCGGCCCAGGCAGGGTCAAGGAGGAATAGGAACGGGAAGTACCGCCCATACACCGATCGGATGGTGAGTGTCGGTTCGCGATCCAGGACAAGGTGCTCATCGAGGACCTCCCGGACCTCTGGCATCACATCCAGCGTCATCGCAGGTTTTGGCTCTTGCTTATCAAGGTCCCGACGGACCCAGAGCCCATAGTCAATGAGCGCGTTAAACGCCTTGCCGCGTACCGTATTTATAGCCAGGGTGGAGGGTTCCATGTTTGACCCGCCATACTTTGCCTCGTACTCCATCGTTGGCTCCGGGTCGTTTGTCAGCGGCCCAAGCACACCCCACACCGTTTGACGCTGCGCGATCGGGATACCTTGGGTCTGATCGCTGGTGCCCGCCTCAAGGAGCGTCGCGATCGCGCCGCGCGTCCAACTCCAGTCGGGGTCCGCTTCCATGAGGGTCTTGTGTCGACCTGGGATCTCACGCGGCTGGGCCACGACCCAACCAGCCAGATCGAGCACGGGCTGCCAATCGAACGCGCGATGCTCCTTTTGGGCTGCCTCGAGCCCGTTGAACAAGAACCGGACAAACGTCGGGTCAGTGCCTCGAAACTCCATACTCCGCTTCGCGTATGGGCCTGGGTCTTTGGCGATGACTTCCTGCAACACGCGTCCCAGCCCTTCGGGGGTTGCTTCCATCGGACCGGGAATTGGTTGCCAGTCGCGCAAGAACGCAAGCACAGCCTCAGGTCCTAGCTGTGCGAGATCATCGGCCGTTTTGGGACTGCTTGGCCCAACCCACGTCGCGCCGCGATTGACCTCATCAAGCGCCCGCACGCCCCCGGCGCGCGTGATGGCGTCGCGTGCTTTCGCCGCCCACTCGCCAGAGAGTTGGTCTTCGATGAGCGCAAAGCGCCTCGCACGCCAGTAGGTCTCGAGTCCGGCGATGTTTTCCGGCGTGGCCTGGTCGCCGAGCCATGCGATCACGCCGTCACGTTCTGGTCCCGCATCGAAATGACGCAGCACGGCTTCTTGGACCGGCGCCGGCAGTCGCCCAAAGACGGTCCTGATTAATAGCGCCGCCTCATGCTGTGTGGGCGGCTCGACATCCATCACCTGCGGCAGCAATGCGACGATCTGCTCCATCCCGATCTCGGGGAATCGTCGCAGTAAGTCAATTTCAAGGCGTTTGAAAACAGGCCAATCGTAGCGGTGCAGCACGTCCGAAGCGCGCGGCAGGTTCTCCGGCGCTTGTGCAACGAATTGTGTCGCCGTGTTGCGCACAGCGCTGATAAGGCTGCTACGCAATCGGGCTGGGTGTTCGTCTTCTTCGATCGCCTCGTGCCAAATGTACGAATAGTCGATGTGGCGCTGCTCATCTTGGCTTCGCGATTGCTCCAGGGCTTGCACGAGCACATCACACAACAGTGCGAGCGTTCGCGCCCCATCGACGCGCGCAAGGACGGGGACGGCTTTCTTGATGGCTTCAGCGTAGTGCCAGTCGTCGAGCCAGGCGTCGGGTTCCGGGGAGAGCACGTCCCCGGATTCCTCGGGTGGTGACAGGAGTGCAAACGCATCCCCGGCGAGCTGGAACGCCGCGTTCGCCTCGCCGCCTTCGGCGAGGTGTACGATTAGATCGCCAATGTGATATTTGACGAGGCTGTGATATGGCGTTTGTATCCATGTTCGTGCTTTCGTCACCAGCCTCGCGGCATCGTGCGCGGGTAGGGCACGCGCAATGTCGAGCAAGTCACTATTGACGTTCACGTTGTCGGTCTCGGGCAGTGCCTGCACTATCGCGAGGACTTCTTGTTGTGCGCTGGGGATTTGCGCCATGCGCGCGAGGTATCGGGATTCCGGCCATGGCGGGAATATGACGCCGCCCTCAACTGCAACCTTCTGTGGCGGGTTGCGAAACCGTCCCCTTGCTGCAAGCGGCCGTATCCAGCTTGGATGATTGAGAATTTCGAAGAAGTGTTGATAATTCGCGGCGCTTTTGCTGATCTCGGCGAGCGCTTGATCCACCGTTTCGGGACGCGGCATTGTGGGCTATTCCTCCTCCGCTAAGGCTTCGATTCTTGCAAAGTCCGCTGTCGGTCGCACAATAAGCCTCGCGCTTAGGAATGTCTCCAAGCGTGATACCTGGTCGCGAAATGTAGTTTCTTCGGCTGCTCCGTGATGGGCGACGCGATCAAAGTACCGATGAAACGCCACCCACTGCTTCGCGTTTTCCTCTTGGACGTCATTGGGCAGTCCCGCCGGGGCGACGTCCAAGCGCCGCAAGAACTCAACGACGTACTGCCTTCTCGTGCGAACCAGGTGGTCTTGCCCCTCGAAGAACTCCTGCATCACAACCAAGAACGCTTGCAGCTCGCCGCCGATTGCTCCGTTCCACGTGTCGTCCTGGCGCGCTTGGCATGCGTGCTCCCAGGGCGGTCGCAGCTCCCGCACCTTCGTCGGCAAGTCGAGACCCCTATCGAGGCTGACACCAGGCAGCTTTTCCATGACCTCGCGCAACGCATGGGCGGCCAACGAGAGCCGATCAGGTAGTCCCGCATCGTTGATCACGGCGATCGCAGCGCGGTACCAATCACCAACCGGACCACGCTTGTCCACAAGAGCCGCAAAGAGGCCTTGCTGGGTCGGCGTCAATTGCAATCGAGGATCAGCGCCGTCAGGCATTATCCGCCCACCCCCACACGCTGCGATCGCGGCTTCGGATTGATCGCATAATCCGCCGGAAAATGACTCGTTGGGACCTCTTCAAAAGCACAACGGTCAAGTATGGATAGCGGCTGGTCGCGCTGCGGTGCCACTCGCCATCCGGCACTGCGCAACGCTTTATCGGCGAGTTTCTTGCGCGTCACCCATTCCGAATTCGCAGACGATCGAGCCATTCTCTCTCCAACAAAGAACACGGAATGTGTGCTCTTGGCTTAAGAATGCAAGTATATCCAGTCGCTCATTATGGCAGTACGGGCGCTGCGCTGTACGGTATCAACGACTTTTCGGCCATAGTATATGTTCCTGTCACCACGCCCATCGCCGCCAACTTGGCGACCCCGCCGCCACCGCCAGCCCGCCGACCGGATCAACCTGGAATGCCCTTGCTCGTGGTCGTGGCGTCCGGGCAGGAAAGTGCGCCGAATGTCTGGCCCGCCGCGAGGTCGATAATCGTGTCCATCGCACGTGTGGTTGCTGGCGTTCAATACTGTCTGGACACCATTGCAGGGACCGAATCCCTGCCGGCGGCGGGCTGAGGTAGCCCAGCAAAACAGCTCAGAGCCACCAGCAGGATGGTCGCTCACCCCACCAAGCCGTTCGTCGAAATTCCGTGCGTCATGGTGCTCGCACGCAAGGCGGCGCTCCGTCAGGATAGTCTCGCAACGGCCGGCTCCGGCGGGTTGAGCTGAGGAGCTCTTCTCTTCGACCGAAGACCCGAACGCAAATTGGCCGCGAAACCATTCACACGGACTCGCCCACCGTCGGGCTTTCAGATCTCGCGATCTCCAAAGTCAACCCATCCGAGATCGGGTAGTTCGTAGGTCTCCTGGGTTGCTGCTTCGTCCCTCATCTGATTAAGCTCTGCCTTCGCTTCGGAGTAACAGCTTGCGTACTCCTCATCCGCATACCCGAGCGCAGAACGCACCTCTTCTTCGACCTGATCGTCATGACCATCGTCACGAAGAAAGTGCGCCGCAAGTGCCTTCATCGCTCGTCTTCTCTCCCCTTGTAATGCCTTTTCAATTGAAATGCGTTTGTTCAAGTCCGCGAGTTCGTAGCCCTGCGAAGCTGCAACGCGGGAGATTCGAAGTTGTTCTTTGTCGGGGTCCTCGCCTCCTCTAACGCACAGGCGGGCCAGTTCCACGAGGACTCGCTCCCTTTCTTTGGCGATCTCTTTCGCGCACTCATCGGGTTCCGGCTGCATTACTGCCCTCCACGTTCTTTCCAATCGCGTCCACGCTCGCGGGCTACCAGCGATCTGCTGACCCTAACTGCTGTAACATAGTGCGGCCAGTCCTGGCCGTGGTCCGGAACTCGATCTTTTGGAGCGATGAAGGTCGATCCCTCGCCCTTGGGAAAGGTCAAGTCAACTCCTTTAGGCTAGCCTGAATCAACTTGTCGCACTGCTCCCTCATATCTTCTGGGAGACCCCACAATGAATTGATAAGACCACACCAGTTCTTACAAATATCAGCAAACTGAACCAACTCATTCGGTGCGATTGGGCCGGATCTTCTTGGTGGCTCCTTAATGCTATATTTGCCCCATTCACGCCTAGCGTATTGCCTTAAGAACAGGGAATATTGGCTATGTCCGTAGCAGAGTTCTTCAAAGCCCCCACACCATTCTGCCGCAATAACATGGAGGCGATTGATCTCTTTGATTCTTTCTATGTAGGAGCTTGATGGTGAGGCGACAACGGACAGCACTTCGTGTATGTCCACTTGCCCGCGCTCGATATTCTCCTGGTGAAGTCTTTTCGGAGCTACGTGTTCGGAGCGGCCATATATTTCAGGCGTGCGGTTGCAGAATGCCACGAAGTACACCAACTCTTCTTGAGATGGAAACCAGCATTGAATGGGACGTAGCCCGCCTGTCAACGAGCCGTCAGGAATGGAGCCGAGTATCCCCCAACTGAGACGGGTAGGCGCTATCGAGTGTGCTATTCCAACTGCTTCTTTGACTTCGTTCCACGAAACGGGTGGTAGGTCCGGCGAAAAACAGAAGATTCTTTCGAACACGCCAGGCGAGGTTGGCCCAAGAGACGACATTTCGAAAACCACGTTTATCACTTGGTGGACGAAAAAACAAGCAGCGATTCCGTCCAACAGCGGATTACACCTGAGACTTAGCTAGGTGCGGGCATAGACTTGGAGGCCCTCTACCGATAGCGCAATTGCGCCCGATCTGCTGGTCGCCCAGTTTGAGTTCGAACGGTGGCAACCCCTCCCGCAGCTTCAACGTGGACAGTCGCCTTGCCGGCAAATTGCTCCTGGTGGAAACATTCCGGACCATTACGAAAGCCATTCCGGGATCGGGCGAAAACTGTTCGCCATTCCTCCGGATTCGCTATTCGCGTTCAGCCCGGAATCGTGCTCGCCTTCATGCCGGAGTGCTTTTCGCGGCCCCGGGAACCGCGTTCGGCTTGCCTCGGGTCAGCACTTTCGGGAGCGAATTCCCAAAGCATCTGAGACCTAGCCCAAGAACCTCTGTAGGGCGAATCAATCAGAAAGCCCGACAGCTTCCGTAAGCTGGTCCTTTCTTCGGTTCCTGCACCAAGGGGTACCATAGAGCGAATGAATGGAAACGCTGATAGCGTATCTTCGGGAATCTCCGCTCGCGACCAGTTGGCGCTTTGGATATTGGAAGCGGAGCAAAATTTGCCCCATATCAATCCTGTTCCTCCGATAACTGGCGAACCGCTGGTCTTTGGCCTTCATTGGCCCGCACTACTCGCGAGCGGGCCGGTGATCGATTTCGTCGCCGAGGCATCAGAGGAATTGCTGAGCGGGGATCCCTCCTTTGCGGCGCGGTTCGTCGCGCTTCACTTCGCTGCAGGGTGGCTGAAGGAAACAAGCGCTACCGAAGAGCCCGACTTGGCGGATTGTCTCAACCGCATGGTTCTGGCACCCCAAGTGGTGGACATCGTGACCGACTGGAGAACAATGCTATGGGAGATACACAACGCGGTCTACGTTCGTGACTTCGGCCGAGTTAGCGAGATCTTAGAGTACGCTTCCGCAGTCGGACTAATCGATACGACGAGGGATCCCGAGGCATCCTCCGTTCTTGCGCTGACGATGTGCGACGCGATGGGTGCATACACTTCTGGATGGGGCGGACTTGAGGCAGAGGTGGCTTGTGGCGAGGCTCAGCTGCTCGACTTCGAAATTCCGGCATCCGCTGGCTTAGGGGACGCAACTTGGCGCGCGGCCTGCGAGCAGTTCCGCGAGACTACGATTCATCTATCACAAACCCCGCTGGTCCGCATCGCAAATGCCCGATTCTCTTTTCTGCTGCAAGACTACGCGTCCGCGCAGCGAACGCTAGACGCCCTGCTCGCGAGCGTCGGTCCGGATCATGAAGATCAGCAACGTCTGCGCGGCGCATTGGCGTGTGTGCACGAACAGGCTGGCGACCTCGACCGAGCGCAGCGACTTTACTTGGAGCTTCGCGACGCCGACCCGCGGAAGGTGGGACCTGCGACGCGGCTGGCATCGTTCTTGATCCGCGCGGAGCAGCACGAGCGCGCCGATCAGGTCGTACGAACAATTCTTGAACTTGCGCCTGAAGACGCGGCTTCGTGGCGCTATGCCCAGGAGTTCTATTCGAAACGAGCCGACTACTTCGAGGCGGAGCGGTGCTACGTAAAATTGCTTGATCTCGATCCGCACTTCGCTGCCTCCCAGCCAGGGGCAGAGATGGTTCGGGCACTGCATGGTATCCGTGGCTCCGAAGATCGGCTCGCAAGAATCGAGGAATACTTCGAGAAGAGTCCGCAACAGATCGCGTCCATGGCGTTCGTGGTGGCGGCGCACTGGCCGGAGTTCGGCAGCCTTTCAGACGCCGTTCGTGATCGTTGGTGCAAAGCCATGTGCGCGCTGAGGAACGCCACGAATCAGCCACATGCGATGAGCGTGGCCCCGTACGCAGCGATGCTCGTAGCGGTTGCGGTGGAGTCTGCGTTGAAGGAAGCGGTGTTCAGGCCGTTCGCGGAAGCCATGCGCGGCACACGGGAGTTCCACGAGACGCTTCAGTTGGAACGAAAGATTCCTGAAGCCAAGCTTCTGCACGATTTGGTGCGCCGTCAGAACGGGCGCCACGCGGAAACGGGGCTATCCCTCGGCGAGATGGCTGCGTTGTTCGAGTGCGCCCGATCGCCCAAGACGAGGTCTGTAATCGAATTTCAGAGTTGGGTAGAGGCAAAGCACCCAGGTCTGACCAAGAACCTGCCGAATATCAACCTCAAGCTGGTCCAGGAGAAGCGTAACGCTGCGGCCCACGAGGATAAGGCCGGAATGGCCGATGTGATGGTAATGGCCGCACCCGCGCGTGAGCTGCTGACCCTAGTCGCTCTAGACTGGCAACGCCGCAGATCGCCACCTGTCTAGCTTGAGGTGGAGTGGGCCATATCATTTGGCGTTTCCCTGGGAAGCGTTTACTCGTTCCTCCACGCGCAGCTTCACAATGGATTACGACATCCGGTGGTTGGCCCTGTCCACTGCAAGTCGGCGTATTACGCGCGTTGCTGAGATTTATCGAGATTGATCCTCCCAAAAATTCTAGTGTTTACCGGGGCCAGTCACCCATAACGAGCACGTCTTTGCGCCGACACCTTGAGGGGAACGCACGTCCTGTCCGTTAATGTCCGCTTACGCCGCCTAACTGGCCGCCTTCCCCGCCGATTGATCGGTCGTGATGACGCCCGGCAACTCCAGATTTCCCGCTGCGATATGAAGCCACTCAAGGAACTGCGCGGTCGTGGCGTTGTTCTTCCCAAGATTGCAACCCAAATGGGCCAACTGAAAGTTCTCTGGACCATAGCTTCCCGAAGCGCTGTCCATTCGATCTGGAGATGGCTGAAGCAGCCTATTCTCCGCCTGGAGCTGCATTAAGCCACCGCATAAGGAACAGCACAGGGGAGCCCGCAGCAAGAGATCTCCCACTTGCAGCAACAGCGTTGCAGGCGCGTTCCGCTCGGGAGCTGTTCGAGTTTGGACGCTGCCCGAGGCGTTCACCCGATTGTGGATTAGAGCTGCGATTCGGACCGCCTCCTGATTCACAACGCTATTGTTGACCAGAGCCTGCAGCGTCAGTGCTGGCCTCACGGCGCTACGCAAGGACAGTGCAACCTCTGTCACGGGGAGATTCATCAGCGGCGCGAGTTGGTCGCGCGGAATCCGATACACCATCCCGCGGTGAGGATATTGGCCCATCAGGCTATAGGCATTCGGGAGCACGCTGGCTGACAGCGGCGGTGGATCGAAGTTCCAGCCACGCAAAACCGCAAATGAGAGAGCCCATTGCCCGGGATATTTGTCCTGGGCCCACCGCCAACTCTCGTCTGAAACGATATCGGAAGTCGGATACAACTTGGTGAGGTCAATAGTGACGACTGAAAGCAGTCGACCGCGCTGTTCCTCTGCCTCCGTGGTGTCGCCCGCAGTCGCGGTGTAGAGAATGAAGTCGCTCGCCGGCCGATATCGCTGATGGAGGTACGTCGCCAACTGTGGCTGTGTAAAGGACATCGCCGGCCACTCTTCACCAAGAGGGCCATAGACAGACTTCAGGAAGAACTCGCTCTCATTACTTGCGATCTCGCGCAGTTGCATCAGTTCGTTATAACACCTCACCACTGATTGCATGAAGGCATGTTAGAGGTAAACCGGTCGACAACGCTAAGCACGCTAGAACAAAAAGGCAGACCAAATCCAATTCGCCGCCAGCGTATTGTTGAATGTGCCACAAGCAGAATCGCCGGCGGATCTGCTCAAAAGTCGGCGCGTCCCGGAGGAAGCCCGGCCCTCCAGGTGCGGAGATGCTGAAGAAAGATTGCTTCGAAATGGGTAACTAAAAAATGGCCTGACTATCAGGAGAACAAGATGGCAAAACAGGCAAACAGCCAACCACGACTGGGCAGAATCACGGTCTCGGCCGCTCAATGTGCCCGCGCGGAGAAGGCTTCAATACTCCGCCATTGCCTGCTTGCTCTCCAGAACATATCGCAGGCATCGCTTCCACGCCTCGATTGCGACCTTTGATCCCGGCGATCTCGGCGTCTGAGCAGGTCCAAATGCTTCGGAGTAGTCGAAAGTGCCGGATTTCTGAAATGTCGAGCAGGGGGCTATACTGGCCGAGTCATGAGCTCAGAACATCACGATCCCACCAGTTGCGACCAAATATGGGGATACCCGGAAGAATTCGACTCTGCCTTGGAAGATCTATTCGGTCAGTCGTTTGCTGAATGCGATTTGAAACGCGAACTCCGTGACGAAGTGATGGCGGACTGGCGGGCCAGTCGGTCGGTGTGGGGCCGGTTGGAAGTCCCGCGAAGGATTCCGTTGCACACTGCCCTAATGTGGACGGCCGGGCGGCTGGACCTGACAGCGGAATCGTTGCTCTTATCAGAAGCATGGAGAAGCAAATTCCCGGCCTCCTGGCTGAACGCAGCCGAAGCACGTATCGCGGCGCTAGGGTGGGCAGCGGAACAGCAGAAATCTCTCACTGCTGGGTCGTCTGCTAGCAGGATCCCGGACGAACGGCTAGCCGGCGCAGGGTATCGAACGCGGATCGTGAGCGGTCGGGTGTTCGTAGTCTTCGAACCGCGCGACGGATCGGCTATTGGCGCCGAGTTCTTTGGAAATGTCTTTGGCGCGTGGATAGACGGAATGTGTGATGACGTCGTCCAATCGGAGGAAGCGCTCGCCCGAGCACCGGTGTTCAGTTACGATAGGGCACGCCACCGGCACCAGATTCTCTGCGAACGATGCCGGACGTTCGCACCGCAGACGGCGGCTTTAAACGCGGCGGTAGCCGACGAGCAGTTCCGCAGGATGCGCTCTTACCTGGTGAACCTTGCGGAGTGCCTCGATTTCGGAGATTTGAAGCTGAACCGTGTCGTAGCGGCCACCGGCCAGGACGGCCACCCGCCAGACGAGGTGCGGCACGCTCTTCTATGGAGGGCATTTCTCCTGGTGAATTATCTTCCCCACGTAGCGGATCTGTTCGTTTATTGCGTGCAGCCCGAGGGGCTGGGGAAGCCCATCAATCCTTGGACGTCGCTGCGGAACGGCGCGGGAGAGACCACCGCTATGGAGTTCGTGCGCTCCCTCACCCGCCGGGAGTTCGAAACGGCGCTTCTGAGCTATGAGATTCTGTCTGCGGTTCCGGACTATCCGGACTTCCTCGCCTTCCGCGAGATGCCGTATCCGATGCCGGCGTTACAAATTCCGGATGCCGGCGAGAGCCTGGCGCCCATCCCTGGTTTTCTCGAAGTTGAAGAAGGTGCGACAGGAAAACAGTGGTCGGATTTTATTGAGCACACCATAGCAGAGCAGATGCCGTGGTGGGGATTCGATGCGATCGGCGGTTTAATCAAACTGGCGGCGAAGGCGGCGGGATCGACAATCGCAGAATCGGGCCTCGATTTGACAGGGGCTCCGGCAAGCGAGAAGCTCGAGGCGATTGGGAGCCAGGTAAGCGCGGTCTATGGAGCACAGCTTCCGATGATGGACCTTCAGGAAGGCACGCTTCGGGCGGTCGGCGAGGTCGCGCAGCAGCAGGCGGAACAAGCCGACCTTTTGCGTCAGATCCGAGAGCAATTAAGCCGTCCTACGAAATCGACCGCGGAAAACAGCTTGCGAAAGATACTCGGCGAAGCCATTTACCACGGCATGACCGACGAAGCGCGGGCAGCCGCGATCGAAGGGGAGCTGCGATTCTTGCAACGGGACACGTCGGACCATTCCGTCGTGGCGTTCCAGTTAGCGAAGGCGTTCGAGTGTCAATTGCGGGCCGTGGTTCTCGAGCCGCTGCGGCAGCGACGGCGAACGCAGTCTGAGTACCGGTATGAACTGCGCGACGTGGAACGTATGCTCGAACAGTCTGATGCGGACCTTCTTCGAGTGCTGCGCGATTCGGGCTTGGATCACCGGTTGCTGCATCAGAAAGTGCGCAAGGTAGTGGCAGAAAGGAACCTGGCGGCCCATCAGGCTGTCATGTCGGAGCAACGGGTTGCGACGCTGCGCCGCGATTGGCTCGGCAACGGCAAGCCTGAGAATAGTATTTTCGCAGCAGTGGTCCAGCAACGGCCAGAGGGAACGACGAAAGATGCACCAAACACTGGAGCGCGCCAAGGCAAGTCTGCTTGAGGCCGCGCGCGCAGCGCAGCCCGACGCAACATTTGATCCAGCCGGGTACGCGTCACGGCTCGAAGAAAACCTGATCGCAGGAGTATGTAGGAGCCAGTTCGATATCGATTACCAGGCCGGCGCTGGTCGTGAACTCGCCGGCAAAATGCGAGCAGCACACTCGTCGGCGGCACTAGTTGTGAACACGTTCGCACCGTGGCGAGCGCAGATTGCGCGGATGACGGTTGGCGGAGTTAGCGGATTTAACGCGCTGCGTTTCGAGGCCACATACCCGACGGGCCTTGGCGGCACGCCGCCCCACCTCGATCTGGAGGCAACTGGGGCATGCACTTTGCTCGTAGAGTCGAAGCTACTGGAGTACTTGACGCCAAAGCCTGCGATATTCTCACGAGCCTACGACACCATCGCCGATTCGCGGTGCGACTCGCCATGGTTCGGCCTGATCGCGGAGCTGCGCTCCCACCCAACGGCATATCGCTATCTGGATGCTGCGCAACTAGTGAAGCACTCATTAGGGCTGATGCGCGGATGCCCGCAGGCGACGCTAATGTATTTATATTGGGAGCCACTGAATTGGCGTGCATTTCGGGAATTTGGTGAGCACCAGGACGAGATCGCTGAATTTCAAGAATCGGTCAAGGCGGCTGCTGTGGCGCTGCGGGCCATGACGTACGCGCAGCTTTGGGACGAGTGGCTGCTGCAGGAATCCGATGGCTGGATACGGGCGCACGTGGACCGGCTTCGGCAGCGGTACGAAATTGCGATCTAGGCGGACGCCGCAGGTTGCGTCTCTCGCGCATTATTTATTCAGTTCTTTATAGAACTTGTCCTCACTTCTGCCGCTTTCACGTCGATTCGAGCTTGAGTTGGTAACCGACTGTGGGATGATGTCGAAGACCGTACCCTTGTCCAAGGCCTTGAGTGTGCCGCTAGGGTGACGGAATCATCTAACCCGACTTTCGCACTTGCGAAAGACAGGCTAATCGGCTGCGAGCGGCGCGGGCACAACAGCGGCCATGGCGGTCGGAAGCTGCGCCGGCCGCGCTTGGTGAGTGATCACATTGTCCGTTTGGCGCGGATGACCAATGCATTCACGTGCCTCGCCGTAGAATAGTGCGGCGGAGGCTTCCGCGACGGTCACCTTGTGTTTGGGCCCGAGATCGCTGATGAAGGCAGCCTTTATTGAACAGCAAGCGTCGCGGACGATGGGCTTGCCCGTCCTCCGACCGTAAGAATCACCGGCAGCGATGTTCCAGATGGCGTTCCGTTTCCCAATTGGATGTTCAGTTGGTTGAGCCCGTCAACGAACGTGGGAGCTGCACCGTCAAAGGAAACCGTGGCCGAAACGCCGCCAACCGTCACGCTGACTGGCTGTACCAACCATTTCAACACCGAGCCCGTCACACCGCCCGTGGCACCGGGCGGATTAGTCTGTCCGCCGCCCGTGAAGTAGATAGTCAAATACGACGATCTGGGAGCTGGAGCGGATGGTCCGTTCAGCGTGCCGTCCTGGTTGGCAGCCAACGCCTGACCACTTCCGGTAGACCCCAGCGTGAATATCCCAGGTGCTGCGCTCGCAACCGGCACGACAACGCCAGCAGACGTGCCTCCCTGATACTGAACCTGTATGGTGACCTGAGCCTGACCCGCAATTTCGTACGGTGCGATTGCGTTGATCTGGCCAGCCGACGTGTAGGTGATCGGTGCCGCGAATGGCCCGAAAAACACTCTGGTGCCAGCAAGGGTTGAACTGACGGTGCCACTGATTGAATCGACCGAGAATGATAGCCCTATTGGCGGCCCAAGGCCGCTACCCTTGATCGTGACCAGTTCGCCAGGAGCGACGGCTCCTGCCGCGCCACTTGCAGCATTGATGACTGAGCTTACGATTACAGTCGGACCGGCGATACCCGCAACGGTCAGTGTGACGGCAATCGTCTGCGGACTATTGGTTGCTCCGGGTGCCGCGACAGAGACGCTGCCGCGGTAAGTGCCCACCGCGAGTCCTGTGGGATCGATGGCCAATGTGAGGCTACTGAGACTCGCAGCAGCGACAATCCAGGGGAAATTTGCGGACGCGGACCAGCTGAGGCTGCCATCCCCACCATTGCTGACGGTGACCCTCTGGGTTGCGGGAGGTGCGCCGCCGGTAATGTACGAAAACTGAAGCTGCGTACTTGAGAGGACGATGCTAGGTGGACTTGGCTGGGGCCTGGCCACAAAACTGATGCTATCCGATCCTGTTGATGTCTGAACCACAATCAGCGCGATACCGTTGAAGCTGGCTGGCATCGTCACCGTAATTGATGAATCCGTCCAGGAGGAAATCGCGAGAATTACGGGGCCTGGATAAGCGACCACACTGCAAGCAGAGCACTTCGATGATCCAAATCCAGCCCCTGCGATTGCGAGGATTCCACCTGATCGCACTACCCATGCGTTGGTATTAGCCAACAGGGGCGATACCGAAGAAACTAACGGTGAAGCCTTACACCGAAAGGCGGTGTAGTATCCGGCTGCTTCGGTCACTGGCCCGCAATTGAGGGTGCCCTGAGACTTGCTGGCGAGATGAAAAGTGTCGCGGCCAGATACCAGATCCCCGTAGAAGATGCCACTCGCGCCGCCTCTTGTTAATGGAACGGTGCCGAACGATGCAGTCGAGATGTCCCCGAGGTATTGATTCGAGGCAGTGAGGTCGGCGACATACATGCCGCCATAACTTTTCAGCCAGCGGTCCTGTTGCGGCGTTGTTCCGATGGATTGCCAGATTGTGCTGCCCGCGAAGAACGAGCGTATGATGGCGTTGGTCTCGGGTGCGGCGGCAATTCCTGCACCCCTACAGTCAACGAAGACTTGCTCAGCGATCCCGAAATCGCTGTGGCAGTAGGGTAGGATGCGAGTACGTGTTGAGTCTCGAGCAAAGCCAAGCGACGCACTGGATAGGGAGACGACGCCGTCACTCGCAAGATCCGGCGGAGAAATGGCCAGCGTCGCTTCGTATCCGGCATTGCCGATAACTGCAAGCGCGTCGACACCACGGAGGTCATCGCCCCTCAGATTCCATGTGGCGAGGTTCCAGAGGAAAGGGCTACCGGGAACCATCTCGGCAGCCTGTGTGCCTGGTGCGGCAGACGCCAGAAACGACCCGAAGTTGGGAGTCGCAACCTGTACAAGTTTGCGCACCTTGGGATCAACAGGCGTTGAAAGGGATCCATCGGAGTGCAAGCCCGCGAAATAGGAGCGAACTATGAGGCCGCCCATACTGTGGCCGACTAGGTCGACTTGAGGAACAACTGCGCCGGTGTCGTACTTGATAAGGGCGAGGAACTGGCCAAGAACATTTCCGAGTTCCTCAATCGGTGCATTCGCATCTTCGACGCAATTGTCGAAGAAATAGACCACCGGCACGCCATCATTTGCGAGATCCGATTCCAATGACCCGAAGGTTCCGCCGGAATCGATGGAAATAGGGCACGAACTCAGGAATCCAATGCGCCAGCCATTGAGGAGCACGACGGGTGGGCGCGTTGCATTTGACGGCACCGTCTTCGGCGGTGTCAGTGTGACCGACAACGGCGTGCTGCGCTCTTCTCCTGCTTCATTGACGGCACTGACTGTCAGTGCGTATTCCCCCGGAGGGGTTAGCAGTGAGGCGGCTATTAGCACATCTCCAGTGGAGCTTTCCCCCACGACAAAGCCCCTGGGTGCGCCGTCGCTGGTCCGCACTGTCCGCTGCTTTGCGGCGCGAAGAAAATCCAATGATTCTGGACTTCCGCCCATGCGAACTGATTGGCCCGCTCGAATGCGGTATCGGGTCTGGCTGAGGTCAAGCGGGCGGTGGGCGACATTGCCCAGGTCTGATGGAGATTGTCCCCATACGCAAGGCATCAGCCACAACATCAACAATATGGAAACCGCGGACCCACCGATTAATCGCCTAATTGTCACGCTACAAATCCCCAATGTGCACTAGGACTAAATAAGATAGCACTACGCGGCACAATGACCTTTATGACGATTTTCTATAAGGTACCGAGGCACGAATCCGTCTACTTTGGGCGATTCCGGTTTTCGTAGCGGTCCGGACCGGCAGAGCGCCGGCCGAAGGTGTGATTGAGCGAAGGGCTGTCGTCCCGCCGGGGCTTCTGAACTCTTTGCAGACACGCCATTGCGTGACGCCTGGACATAATTCAGATGGCGCCCGAGATGCGCTTGTGGAACCCAATAGCCCTGGGGAGGAATGCATCGGCGCCGACTGCTGCCAAGGCCAGAACACTCAGGCTGAAATCCATATCAGATGGAAAGGGCAAGCCCCGTTACCGAAACGGAACGCTAGCCGTTTGGCTTGACCTGAATCTCGGAGGCCTTCGCCAGCGGGCCAAACTGGAGACCTCTCTCCGTTAAACTAAAAACGTCATGCCCAATCCGAAGGCGTACAATCACGGCGACAAAGCTGGAAATGCCGGTGACGTCTGGAAGCATTTTATTTTGCTCGCGGTCATCGAGGCAATGCTGAAGAATCCAGGGCGTTCACGGGCCTCAGCTCCATTCGTATACGTCGATACGCACGCGGCGACGGGCAGATACTCCTTGCGCCCAAACGGCGCTTGGCAGCGTGGCGTCGGGGCGATTCGTCCTCAACTTCAACACTTTCCGGACTGGGCTTACTTTCGCCTGCTCTCTCAATTTGGGCCTGATATGTACCCCGGCTCGTGGCTTTTGGTCGGCAATTACCTGCACTCGCAAGGGGTTCCATTTGAAATGCACCTTGCTGAGGACAACGAATCTGTCAGCCAGGAGTTGCGATCTGTTTCGCGATCGCTCCCGTTTTGCCCGAACATTACGTCCTATTGCGAGAATGGGTTTGAGTTGCCTGGGCGCCTGCCTCACGCGGATTTGATACTCGTTGATCCGCCATATGGCAGTAATTCGAGAGACTGGGATGCCGTAGTGGAGTCTCTGCCGGAGTTGCGGCGCGCCGCCGCGTTTCTAGTTTGGTACCCGATCGCAAATAGGAGATTCAAGCCCGACAAATTGCTGCGGATGACCTCATTGACTGGTCATGAGATTCACTGGCTGCCGCTGAACCCCGGGGGCAACCTGAAAGGATGCGGGATAATCGCCGGTGGTGAAGCCGCGGCTATCCTGGATCAACTTCACTCGGAACTGGATGGCTTGTCTACCTTAATTCCATGGCATGGTGATTCCGGCACACACGCCGAGGTTTATCACCTCCGCCGCGAAAGACACTGACTTCAAAATCAAGACGTCGGCGGGGCGCGACTGCCGAGCGATCACTAAGGGTGATCGTGATGGAGCGACAACTGATTCTCGATTGAATGCAGTGGACGCTCCATCCGTCCCGACCCGTTCCCATTCCCCAGCCGGTGGACCACGAACTGAAGTCAAAACGTTCTCCAAAAGGCAGCCATCTCCGCACCGGCACCATGTCGCGATCGCCGTCGCGCAGCACCACACTTGTGATCGAGGGTGATGCGGCCGGTGGCGACCCATATCCTCAAGCAGCACCGCCGTGACTAACCAAGCTCTATCTCGCGTCTCCAACCGCAACGCCTCTTTGGGTGCCTTATGTATACAATGTTAGATTCAATACAATCGTCCAGCGGTCTTTGGGGGCTCACAGATGGCGAGATATGACGCGTGGAACGCGGCTGTTGCGACATACTTCACGGCTGGGGCCGCACAAGGCTCGCCAATCTTTCTGAGCTTGGACCTTGAAGCCATTGAGGACGTTGCCGCGAGGTTCCTTGATGAAGGCGTTGATGGTGATCCGGTTCGCGATTTCTCGCAGGCCGTGCGTCGGCGTTGCGTCTCACCTGTGGGCGATCACGTTAACCTCAATACACTGAAAAGTAGTCACGGGAACATTCCTGGCGGGGTGGCATTTCTCGGCTTGATGGTCTACGCAGCATACAACATGCAAGAGGAGGAGGGTGTAGACGAGAAGAATTACTTCCTGCGCTTACGAGAGGTTTTGGGGCTTCCGCAATCACAGGGAAGGCCGGAAGGCATGCTGCCGGCGGGCACAGAAGAGTCGCTATGGAAATCGTGGAACGAACATCTGACTGCCGCCGGATTCCAGTGCACGGCGGAACGAGGTTCGGGATCTCAGACGTACCTGCGGTACGTACTTTCGCAGTCAATTCTACGAGAGGCCGACAAGCAATTCCTGCGTCAACGGTTCCGCGATGCACACCTGCCGCTGCTATTCGATTGCGACCAACTAGGCTTCTGGCTTTCGCGTCAGACCTTGATGCGTCGCCACCTTCATGAGGGATTACACCATACTGATCCAGCTCGAGTATGGGAGTTTTACCGATCGGCTCATCGTGTTTACGAGATGAGTGATTGGATGCGCGGGGGTGGCTCCCCGCTGGGCAGTGACCGAAGGCAATCCCGGAGTATTGAGTGCGGCCTCTATCGGACCGTTGACCTCCTCGGTGACGCTGAGTACTGGCTGTTCCCAAAGGAGCCGGGCCGCACTCGTTCCAGTCTATTGGAGGTCACGCCGGTGCCGGGCGGCTCGGCCCATCCTCTGCGCACAATCCGTCCTGGCTTCTTCGCTCCACCCTGGCAGGTTGCACCTTTTGTAGAACAGGCGCTTGAATATGATGTCGCTGGAGATCCGGTTATCCACAAGATGTTGTTTCCAAAGCGAGACTTCTGGATACTCGTACGCGATCCCGAAAACCACCAAGGCATGTGGGCGACATGGAAGCCCTATTTGGAACTGGGTGAGCCACTGGTCGTGCTGTGCCGCCGCGGCGCCCTGGACGATGAAATGACACGGTTCAAAGAGGCGATGCTACTAAATTGGACCGCGCGGACGGAAAGCGATGAGGTAATCGAGTACCAGGATTGTATGGTCCTGTCGTACGACTGGGGGGGATTCATACCCTCGCCAGAAGGACGCGCCTTGGCCGACGCACTCACTCCGAGATCTATGGCGGGCATTTCGCTGTCCGGAGGTCTTCGTGATCCAAATCAGAACGCTTGGCTCGAAGGGTTCCCTCCGGTCCTCAAGGTCTACGGTTTTGATCGCCGATTTGAAGTTGCCGTGACAGCTTCGCGAGGATACAGCCGACGGTGCGAGATACCCAGACAGCAAGCAGTTGCCTTAGATCGCGATATGGAGCCCGACACTTACCAGATCGAGGTCAAATGGAATGACAAGCGGGCAGCCGTCAGGAGCTTTCGCATTGTCCCTTGGTCCAGTATCCAGGAGAAGGCCGACCTGGAGGAGATAATCAACTTCAATCCCGCTGCGACCGCTGGCCTCGGACTCCGTGGAGCCCTGATTGTCGGGAGTGACGCTGCCGGAGAGGATGGGTCACATGCCTAGATGGAACTTTCTGGTAGTCAGGCAGCATGAAGGTTCCGTTCAGCGGCAGCAGACCTGTGCACGGATAAAACTGGAAGTCGAACAGCACGGACTCTCCGATATACTGCCTCTGGTTAAGTACGAGCGTGGAAAGAAGCAGGAGCATTACCTTGGCATCGCCTATGACGCTAATGCTTGGCTTCAGGGATCAAATGCCGAAATGGCCGCCAGGGAGGTGCTCATGGCCGCCGGCGTTGCCTCCGCTAAGCATCCACTAAATAGTTTTGTTATCGAGGCGAATGACGTTGCTAATCTCCACAAATTGCTCAACGGCACCCTGGAGTGCGACAGTTTCACCTTACCAATTACGTACGACATTACTAGAGATGTCCCGCCTCCCTCGTCGGATCAGCTCTTTGCGGAGTTGGACGCTGCCGAACTGATCCGCGGCGAGCCAGATCCCATCGACATCGAGAAACACTCGAGACTTCTTGAGTGGTGTAGCGCAGCGGGGTCCGGCGAACTCGTGCGCATTCAACAAGCCTGTCTAGCTCTGGGCATCTCGAGTGAATGGGGCGGCGCTTGGTCGGTTCTCCGACGGCTGGTATTGCTGGGTCACCTTGAGTTCTCGAGCGGTTCACTGCGGTGGAGCGCCATTCCACCGACTCTCGTTGCCACTGATGAGGATGCCGACTGCAGAATCCTCGTGGGGCAGCGAACTCAGGGAATGATCGAATTCCTCCGCAATGAATCCAAAGTGGACGAGCACCCCCAGCCTGACGGACCATCGCGTCTCGTCGTTCACGGTGATCCGGAGAAGATGTGTTACAGGCAAGGGCGCCGTCTGCATGATGCTGGGTGCGTTGCACGGGAGCTGAGCAAGTTGCTGCCACGCGTTGGTGATTGGGTGTTGCGTCTGCCAACCTGGGACGAACAAGACTTCAGGCGCTTCACGATTGAATATTATGAACCGCGGCTTGACCAGTTCCATGAGATTTCCAGGATCAACATGAACTGGCAGCCGGGCCTGTACCGATTCACATTCGAACAGCCGCGAGTTGTGACACTAGGGTTCTTCGACGACAATGACGGACGCTGGCTTTGTGGTGACTACTATGGGCTACGCTTCTTGGCGCGTGCACGTTCCTCCGGTTGCAGAGCTATACTCCGGCCCGATACCCACCAACTTGTCATCCCGCAAACTGACCGTTGGCCTATGCCATACGAGAGGGCGCTCGTTCTAGCGAGTGGCGCTTTGCCGCAGCGCATTCAGACCGACCAGGGAGGCCTCCTTGCTTACCAAGGAATCACGAAGCCGTTGGCCGAGAAGCTCTGCACATTGTTGGGTCTGGAACTGGAGGCATCCTGATGTTCGACTTGATTGGCGGCCACGCTCGGCTAGGCGAAATTTACCGCCTCTACGTTGAAAGTGCCTTCCCATTCCGTTACCCAGCGTTGGATTCTGAGCGCCGCCGTGCCCTTCGGGACTCTGACGTCGTTTCGCAGGCACCGCTCGTTGAGCCGGTGCCCATGTATCCCGTAGCCGACTTTACGCTAGCGGGAGCCGCTCAAAGATTGGGCGCAGACTACGCGGGACTGTCGGGAATCGCGGCCGGCCTGCTACCGCCGACCGTCCACCTCTACGAGCATCAGTGGGATTCGCTGAGAGCGGTGATTTCGGACAAGAAGGACCTTGTCGTTACAACGGGAACAGGCTCAGGTAAGACAGAGTGCTTCCTTCTCCCCCTGCTCGCCGAACTGGCGCGGGAATCCGAGTCGTGGCCAGCGTGCGGAAACTCCGCGGACCGCTTCTGGTGGCGCCAGAACGGTAATCGATCTTCTCAGTTTGAGCATTCGAGACGTCCGCACGCGCTCAGAGCGCTGATTCTATATCCGCTGAATGCTCTCGTTGAGGACCAACTGCGGCGGCTCCGGATGACGCTCGATAGCCCGGATGCCCACGCATGGCTGGACTCAAAACGCGGAGGTAATAGAGTACTGTTTGGCCGCTACACAGGGCAGACTCCGGTTCCGGGACGGAGCACGTCTGCTGCGGCGGTCCGCAGACTCAAGAAGTCCCTAAAGCAAATGGACGCAGCGTGGCTTCGCGTTCAGTCCGCGCTCCAGCAAGGAAGCGCCGATCCCGACATCAGGTACCACTTCCCACGCGTCGACGGCGGTGAAATGTGGTCGCGGTGGGACATGCAAGAAACGCCTCCGGACATCCTCATTACAAACTACTCGATGCTCAACATTATGTTGATGCGAGACATTGAGGAGTCCGTCTTCGCCCAGACCCGCGACTGGTTGAAATCCAGTCCCGAGAACGTATTCTTCCTCGTCGTAGATGAACTGCATTCCTACCGGGGAACGCCAGGGACCGAAGTAGCATACATCTTGCGCCTTTTGCTCGAACGCATTGGGCTCTCGCCGACATCTGATCAACTGCGCATTCTGGCCACCTCGGCCAGTGTTGACCAAGGCGCCAAATCACGCCAGTTCCTCAGAGAGTTTTTTGGTCGAAGCGATCGGTTCCAAACCGTCGGCGGTGCCCAGGTGAGGCCGCCTAAAGGCGCACACCTGTTGCTGCAGAAGCATGCAGATGCGTTTGCTGGTTTCGCAGCAGCGGTGCAGTTGGACCCACTAGAGACAATGGCCCCCCCAGAACTGGAGTCTCCCGGTGTACAGCAGGCGGTACTCGATCTGTCGCGATCGCTCGGAATAGCCGCAGCGACGGGCGAGATCCCGGAAGTAGCACTGGGGCGGGCGCTGCTGGACGTGAACGCAGCCGACGCCCTAAGGGATGCTTGCCAACTGGTCACCGGATCAGTCCGTGCTACCCGCTTGTCCGATCTTGACAAGGCGGTTTTTCAGAGTTCAGTCCAATCTCACTATTCCGTTTCGAACGCGATGCGTGGACTGTTGCTCGCTTTGGGAATATCTCGCAAACCCGGTGGACAGGCTCCACAGCCGGTTAGAGGCCATCTGTTTTTCCGTAACCTGGAGAACCTATGGGTATGCACCAACCCAGAATGCACCGACCCTGCTTGCGACCAACCGGCCCGGAAGGTAGAACAGCCTCGCCCAATCTGCGGCGCTCTGCATCCTCAACATCGGCTCACCTGCTCATGTGGCTCTCGCGTGCTGGATCTGGTGATCTGCAGCAGCTGCGGCGAAGTGTTCTTTGCCGGTTTTACGAAAACCGTAACCTTAAATCAACAGGCCGCTCAGGTCCTCACGCCAGATCAACCGAATCTCGAAAGTTTGCCGGACCAGGCGGGATTTGAGAAGAAACACAGGGGCTACGCAGTATTCTGGCCGTTTACGGATAATCCCGGCCGCGACTCTTATCAGCACGATGGATCCGTACACCGTTGGCAGCCAGCGGTTCTGGATTGGTTCACGGGTGTGGTTCGTGCTCAGGCCGCACCAGCCCCGAACGCTGTTCAAGGACGAGTGTATACGGTAAGCAATGGTGAAGCGCCAGCCCTCCCCCCTGTTTGCCCGCGCTGTGATACCGACTTTCGCCGCAGTGCTGCTATATCGCCACTACGGCAGCACCGCACAGGCTTTCAGCGATCCTGTCAAGTCCTGGCAAGTGCTCTCGCGCGTGAGATGCCCGAGACTACGCAAAACCGTCGCACACGAAAATTGGTGATATTCTCCGACAGCAGACAGGATGCCGCTAAGCTCTCTGCCGGCATGGAACTCGACCATTTCCGAGACATGGTGCGCATTTGCCTTGTGGGCGCTCACGATTCTTTCGTTCGGGGTTATGCCGATGTGGTTCGTGGCCTAACGGCGATAGCACCGGCACTCCTGGCTGCGGTCAAGAAAATCAATCCCAGCCTTGCGGCCGATCTGTCGGGAGGCGCTCCGAAGCCGGTCGACCAATCCTTCATATCATTCTTCAATGAAGCAAACCCCGCCTTGGCGCTGAACCTGATGCAGGCAGGGATGATGGGAATGCCCCTAAGCGCTGAAAACGCCGACCTAATGTGGGGCTACCCATCACGCGTTCCTCTGCGCGTGATTCGCGATGTCGTCTGGGACCGCCTCCTTTCACTGGGCATTTGCCCAGGGGGAACAAAGGCCCACGCTCTTTCGTTCGATGACGACAATCACAGAAAACAGTGGTGGGAGTGCTTTGACTGGTCGGCATCTCCGCCGAAGTTGAAGGCGATCCTAACGCCAGGCGAAAGCCAGCATATGGTCGAGATGAAGAATGACTTGATGGGGGAATTGGTCCGCTGCCTTTTCCCACATGCCACCCGGACGTTCGAGAGTCTCGGTATTGGATTTGCGACCTACCGCTTCAGTGAGCGGCCTCCGGCTGTGGTCGAAGCGTGCCAATCTGTGATTCGAAGCCTCTGTGAGAGAAAAAACTTCCGATTCTGGCCGACGTTTGTCCTCGACCCTGCTGGCCAGAAACAGCCGTTACAGAAACAACTACAAGTCTATCTTGCAGGTGTCGGCGTCGATCCTGCGGAGGTCGAAGCGGAATTGACGGGTGCCCGCGTCTGGCTTAACGGTGCCAACAAACCCGGAATCGATTCAAATAACCTCTGGCTGGAGATCCCGGCTGTGGCGCCCGGTAGTAGTTCGGTGCAAAATGGATGGACATGTCCGACTTGTGGGGCTTTCTACATGCATCGAGCGGCGGGCCGATGCGCCGACTGTAATATCGACCTTTGTCCTGGCTTAGCGCATACCTCTCTCGACTACTACCGATATCTCGCTGAGAAGGCTGGCTCGGGATTCCGGTTTCACAGTGAGGAACTGACTGGACAAACCGATGCTATCGACAAACCGAATCGTCAGCGTTGGTTCCAAGAGGTCTTCCTCCCTGATGAAAGAGAGATCCCTTTAATTCACGGCGTCGATCTCTTGAGCGTCACAACCACAATGGAGGCGGGCGTCGACATCGGAGCATTGCTGGCCGTGATGATGGCGAACATGCCGCCACGACGCTTCAATTATCAGCAGCGCGTCGGTCGGGCCGGTCGACGAGGAACGGGGCTATCACTGGCGGTGACGTTCTGTCGCGGGCGGAGCCATGATGAGTTCTACTACCGGCGTCCAGAGGCGATCACTGGAGATCCGCCACCGCCGCCATATATTGACGTTCGGCAGCCCGAGATCCTGAGGCGTGTATTGATCAAGGAGGTGCTCCGCCGTGCTTTTCGTGGACTCCCTCAGCAGATCGTACAGGGTGAGCATGTATCAGAGAGCGTGCATGGGCAGTTTGGTCCAACCGAGGCGTGGCTATCTTTGCGGCCGTTCATCGAGGCTTTCCTTCGAAGCGAAGACGGCCGTCGGGCGGTTACAGAGGTTGTGGGATGGCTGGCTGTGGGAACGTATTGGGGCGAGGTGCCCGCCTTTCTTGCAGAATTGCAGGATCGAATGCTCAGTTTTGTGCAATTTGAGCTACTTTGCCAGATCGACGAGGTTGTTGGGGATGCGCGGTTCACCCAGGCAGCGCTGAGCGAACGTTTGGCGAGCGCGGGAATTCTGCCGATGTTCGGCTTCCCGACGC
>Ga0105240_10001202_pt1 | contig 45127 bp, 80 predicted proteins | sample KBSC54metaG_FD_80426 | JGI IMG/M metagenome (GOLD analysis project Ga0105240, IMG submission 80426) | Corn rhizosphere microbial communities from Kellogg Biological Station, Michigan, USA - KBS C5-4 metaG | ecosystem: Host-associated > Plants > Roots > Rhizosphere > Soil | place: Michigan, USA... | reverse complement strand
TGACGAGAGGCGCACCCAGCAGGCCCGCACGGTTTCCGTACCAACTGGCCAATCTACGTGAAGCCGTGGGAAAACTGGCGCACCCGACAGGATTCGAACCTGTGGCCTCTGCCTTCGGAGGGCGTCTGCCCTTTCCTCAATTTTCATAGCATTTCTGCCAGTTTGAGGCCAGTGCTTTTTTCGGCTTGTACGAGACCTGTACGGAAGGCCTCCAAAATCTTGCCGTCGTGGTCCTCGCTATGCGTGTATATCTTGTCGACCATATCGCCCTGCGGGGACCATCCGCCGAAGCTCTCGACAGCCTTCTTGTCGACGCCCTGGCGCACGCGCATTTCCTGCCCGAAGCCATGACGGCCGGCAGAGTGCGGCGGGAGGTAAGGAATGCCAGCGCGCTTGCACGCCGTGATCCAGTTCTTGCGGGGGCCGTCCTTGCTCGCATAGCCGAACACCCGCAGGTTGGCCTTGTAGCGCCGATCCCAGCCGCGCGGGGTGGTCGGTGTGAGTGCGCGTAGCTCGGCAATCAATTCCTCGGGGACGGTAAGCCAACGATCATCGTGCCCCTTTGCGCCAGGAATGCACACCATGCCCTCGTCAAGCTTCAGGTGGTCTGTGGGGTGCATCTCGATCGCCTGCCCGATCCGCGCGCCAGTCGTGAACATCAAGAGGGCCAATGCCCGGTTGCGCTTGTTCGCATGCTGGCGGAATTTCAGCAGCCATTCCCAGCTTCCAGGCACCTTCGCGACGCGGCTGCGCTTCCCGCGCCGCTTGTCTTGCTTGATACGTTCCTCTTTGGGGTAGCCGTCAACGCGAATATAGCCGCACCGGCCTAGTGCGTGGGCATTGTTGATGACGGCGCGGGCCGGGGCGATGACCCAGCGGCGCCAGCTATCGGTAGCGTTCTTCGGGTACAGCTCGGGGCCAAGGTCGCGGATGACCTTCGGTGTGATCAGTTTGACCGGGATCGGCCCAAGGCGCGCGACCAGCGGCATCAGATATTTCGCCATGTCGGGCGTTGGCTTGTACAGCACGACCGCGTCATTGAAGGTGAAGACGTGTTCTTCATGGGCATCGCCTAACAGGTAGCGGCGTTCTTCGAGCGCCGTCCGGTCGGTGATCCATTGTTGCGCGCCAGCCTTCGAAGATGCTCCAGTGCTTTCCCGGATGTAATCGGTGATGGGGAGCCCGTTGTATTCGACCCGCCCTTTGGCCCACCATGTTTTGCCACGGGCATATGCTTCGAGCGGCACGCGCTGTCCTCCAGGATCAAGTCTATCTGTTCGGGCGTGATCAGCATGGCGTTCCCGATGATATGGCACGCGCCAAGCTGCCGAGCCTTCGTGCGCAACGTGCGCTCGGAAATGTATATACCCTTAGCGACGAACGCCGCACACCAGTCCTCGGGCGATCGGCTGCGCTCAAGCAAGGGGCTGGTGGGGACGGGCGCTGTCATCCCTGAATGTCCCCCGGCGGGTCGATCAGCATCCAGTGCGTGAACGTCCAGTCACCGGTCATATGGTCGCCACGGATCGACAGTTCGCCATCTTCGTATAGCCAGGATCGACCGAACACCGCGCGCGGTTCGCGGCCATCATCCAGCCAGAGCAGAATGCGGTCGTGCGCCTCTTTGAGCGTCTCGATAGGCTGCCAATTCATGGCTTATCGTCTCCCTGAATGTCCTTGGGGGGAGGGGATGGATATCCGTAAATGCCTATAATGGCTTGCCGAATTTCCTCCTTCGATCGCGCATTCCCGCTCGACCAGTCTTGCTGACCGTAGACGAACGATACCCGTTGCTCGAATTTCTCGTTCGGCGTCATCTTGTGATTGCGGGCGCGCTCGATCAGCGCTTCGAGTTCGGGCGTCACAACCCCGCCCTCCGCTTGATCCTCTGTAACCAGGATGGTTGGGGATTGCGGTAGGTATCCATGAATGCTTGCCGACGTGCATTATCGCGAGCAACCATCACGCGAATGCGCTCATCCGGCGGCAGGTAGGAGACTGCTACAGGGGCGTTGATACGGGGGTCGGTCATGCCGATTCTCCTTGGGCGCATGGCTCCGCCACCGCGCTCTCATCCTTCGGACCAAGCCCTTCGGTCTTGGCGCTCTGCGTTTCGATCGCTTGCGCAACTAAACGGCTCAGGTCATCGGCCGCAGCCCTGGTAGCCTTCTCCAATATCTCCGGTAGGCTGTCCGTAATCGCTTGTTCGACATATTTCACGGCTTCGGCTACGCCTGAAACTGAGCCAGCGAATGACGGCTTGAAACTGACTTGCGATTTGTGATCGGCAGCACCCCAAGCGAACTGTGACAGCCAGTCATATGCCCTCTCTGCTAGGCGGGCCTTTCCAGCCATAATCTGCATTTTCTCTGCGAACGACAGAGCGGCCATGATTTCGCCCGCGCTAGGGATTGATGCCGGGACGGGCGAGACGGGAACCGGCTCGATCGGCGTAGCCGACGAAAGCCCGGTGGCGTCAGCCAAGCGCCCGTTATCGCTGGCATTTTCCATCACACTACCTTTCCGGGCCGGAACACCGGGGGCGATATCCCGGCCCTTGTTGAGACGACGGGAGAGCTTATTGGGCCCTCCCGCTCCCTGGTGGAAACTGGTCAGCAAAGCGCGTAACGCTTGCGGAATTGCGAATATGGGCCATCGTAGAAAGCTTCCTCGCCTTCTTCGGTGTCAGGGTATTCGCCGCCGTCACCAAACGCCTCGATAACAAGGTTGTACATCGGCTCGCCGGGCATGAAGGCATCGTCAAATTCTGCGTCCATGCCGCGCACTTCGCTTTGCTCGGCAGCAAGGTCTAGAATGTCTAGCGCTGTTTCGCCCTCCTTGCGACGATCCGCTGCGATCGTTGCACAGGCCACCATTGCGCGGCCGACAGAGTGATTTCCCATCGTCTAAGCTCCCTTGGCGCTAGCGGTATTGCTGCGCTTCGAAATCATTGCTTGGTCTCCGACCAGACGACGCCGTGTTCGTCGCCGAAAGCCGCGATGCAGCTAATCAGGTCGGACATTTCGTCCTTGGACATCTTCGAGCTGTGAAAGCCGATCGCCACGACGCCTTCGCCATCAATCGCGGGCTCAAAGCGCACGTTGTGGCCACAGGCTGCCATGAAGAGGCACTTCCAGATATCGGTCGACAGCGTGCGGCCCTGCGGCTTCGCGCGGGCGATATCCGACAGCATCGCCCACATGCGCGAATTTTGCTCATTGGAGCGGGTTGCCTCCCGGATATTCAGCACCGAACCTTCGGGCGCGCGATCCACAAGCGTGTGTCCTAGCTCGCGCTGCCGCTTGGTCGTGAGGCGCACTGTCTGCCCGTTAGCCATGACTTGCCGCCTCCTGCTTTCCCATCCAGGCGCGGCCCATCGTCGTGCCCTCCAGCCATTCCAGCCAGTAGGCGGTGACGACATCGCGCCCGTCGAATGCATATTTCCGCTGAAACTCTGGCCAGCCGAGAACATCGGTTTGCTCGGCATGCGCTGCGTCACACATCGGCATGGCGGCACTGTCAGAAACTTTCGTTCCCATGCCTTTATCGCCCCACGGGTCGAAGTGGCACGCACGCACCTTGCCCTGGCAGACGTGCGCCCGGCTCTGCGTGGAGATGAAGCAGGCGCGACCGCGAAGCCATTTCAGGAATGGTTCGCATCGCTTCCAATCATCGGCGCGATGGCTGTTCTCGACGCGCGGCCGGAACGCAGAGGCGGACAGACGGCGCATCAGAACGGAATCCGGTCCTCGTCCAGGTCGTCCGCACCATCAGCCGGCGCGCGGTTGCGTCCGCTGTCCGCTTCTCGCTGGCCAGTCGGCGCCCAATCCACGTCGGACACCCGGATCTCGTATTGCGGCTTGCCCTCGTATTCGCCGATCGACAGTTCGCCGTTGACGGTGACCTTGCTGCCCTTGCGCAGATGATCCGAGATGGTGCGGGCACGCTTTCCCCACACTGTGCAGCGGAACCAGTTGGTCGAAGACTTCTCGCCCCAACCTTGCTTGACGCCGACAGAGAACGAACAGACTTCGTCCCCGCCTTGCGTGGTGCGGTGTTCGGGGTCGCGGCCCAAATTGCCGGTTACGGTCAAAATCTGCATGTCGATTATCCTGCGTTGAGATAGGTGGGGGCGTTCAGTTCGGTGCGCCGACGCGACAGGAGCGCCAGCAACGGTTCGTATTCGTCGGGCAGGCCTTCTCCGCCGTGGAGCAGTTGCGGTGCGTCACGCTCAAGCTGGGTGACGAGTGCCTTACTCTCATCCATCGCCAGAAAGGCCTCCAGGCTGTCCATATCGCCGCAGGAGCGCACTTCGCGGTCATAGAGCTTCACAGCCTGCCAGAGTGCCGTCTTGGACGTGTACGGGCCCGCCAGGGGCTCGCGCTTGGGCTTGGCGTCTGCTGCCGGCTGATCGTTCGCGGGCTCGGCGAACTCCTTGCGCATGTCGTTGACGTATTTGTTGTCGTCAAACAGGCCCATGTGCACATCGGCGCCGACACCGATGAACTTGAACGCATTCATCAAAGCGTCTGTGAACGCCTTCTTGAACGCCTCGTCATCGTTCTCCCAGCGCTCGGGGCGCTTGTATTGTTCGTTGGCCTTGATGTGTGTGACGACCTTGTCACCGCCTTCGCCAAACACGAACTTGCGTTCGCCGTTGTCGGTGTACCAACCGGCCACGGTGCAGAATACCAGCACCTCGCGGTTGTCGCCGGGGACGACCTGATACTCTGGCTTCTCCATGCCCCAACCGGTGCCGCACGGCCCGAAGAAGTCGGTAAGGCGTTGCCATACCCACATCGGCTTGATCGCCGTGCCGGTGAAGCCGCCGCCACGCTTAAAGCCTTTCGTATGGGCTGGGTCCGTCTTTGAGACAGCGTTCCAGATCCGCATGCGGTCGGGCGCGTCGTCCTTTAGCTTAGTCGCCATTGAATGCCTCCATCATGATATTGTTGCGGTGCTGATCGGCCTTCCATTCGGCGACCTCCGCGCGAACTTCCCGGGCTTCACACGCCATTGTTGTTCTCCCCACTACTAAGGGCGGCAAGAGCTATGTTCTCGATGCGCCTGATCAGGTCCCTAGGGTTCTTGCATGTCGCCACGTCGCCAGCCGGACGCAGCCGACTGACTTCCTCCAGAGCCCTTCTCAACGGATCAGCATGAGAGGCGAAGGCATAAGCCAGCGCTTCTTGGTCGCGATCGTACTTCCCGCCTTTGCCGCGACGAAATGGCTCAGCAGCTTCCCTATCCGCTTGGATCACCTTGGTTGTCATGAGGGGTTCTCCGATGGGGTGGTTTGGGCGTCTGGCTGCGCCACCGCGCCACTCGTGAATGGAGCCAGCAAGCTGTCTCCACCCTCCGGGCGAGTGTCGACTGACGCGATCACGCTGCCAAACTCTTCGGCTGCTCATCCTTTTCGAGCGTGCGCTTGAAACCGAAGTTTCCGGCGACGTGGAAAAGGACGATTCCCTCCGGCTTCATGAACCCAGGAGCCGCGACGCTTCCGCACATGCTGAGATGCGCCAGCGCATCCTCCGCAGCGGCGGTGTGAAACGGTCCTTGGTAAAGGACTGGCACTACGCCGCAGCACGCTGGCCGCGCGTCTGACCAACGAGCCGTATTGAACAGCGAAAAGCGCTTGTCGCCGTTCGCCAGCCCGTAGCCGCGCTGGATACCAGAGCCCCACCACTCGCCGAAATGCCGACCGGGGCCGAGTTCACGCAATTCCTCTTCGTGCGCGAATGCCCACCGCGCGAAGCCGTGGTTATCCGCTTCCGGAGTGATCCAGCGCGACCGCGAGCCGACGTACATCTTGCCATCGTCATCGAACGCGATCTGTCCGTTGGTGCCGTCGATCTTCTCCGTGATGATGATCTCGCGGGCAAGGCGCGGCATCTTTGGAAATTCCAAGAAGTCCATACTATTTCTCCATGCGATAGTGGCAGGCGCCCGGCAGGGCCGAGACCGCAGGGCTCGGGGTCGAAGACCCGCCAGAACGGCGTGAGCAAAGCGAGCGCATCGCCAAGTATTCGCTCACCTCTCCCCTCCATAAAGAAACTTCTCCGCTTCCTCGCGGCGCTCAACATCACCCCAACAATTCGGGTAAGCCTGCATCTGAAGTTCAATCATCCTATTGAGGCACACCCCCAAGCTTTCCAGAACGGGAATGGTCTTGTCGGTTACCTTGATCTCGGGGAGGGGGATCATGCGAAATCCTCCTCACGAAAGCCCGTACGCAGTTCGAGTGCCGCGCGCTCATCTCGTCCAGCCTTGCAGCGTTCGTGAAAGGCCTGCCGCTTGCTGTTGGCATTCATCAGGGCGCGGCCAGCATCTGTATCTTCGCCGTGAAAGCTCGTTCCGCCCTCATCGATCCAAACATGAAACGGCTGTGTCGTGCTGGAAGAATATTCGATCCGGACGCGGACGTAATTCAAGCCATCACGGCCGAGCTCACGCCCGATCTCCATCAGCATTTGCCCAGCGTGTTCGGCCAACAAAACGGCTGCGGTTGGTGCACTCATGACGCGCTCCCATATCCACGGTTGAGCGCCCGATCGGACGCAAAGAAGGGGGTGAGACTGGCCATCAGAAGCCTCCGACCTTGATGCGCTTGCCATCGCGATAGAGTTCGCTAGGACGAACGCCGCCGATGAACGCAAAGGCGTTGCGCCACACGTCTTCGGCATCTTCAGCCTCAGCCCGCACGGCTTTCAATTGCCGCTCAAGGCGTTCGATCTCCGCTCGGTCGGGATTGGGAATGTGATCCCAGCCACACCCGGTCGATTGGTTCTCGGCAGCACCTTCGATGGCGTGCGCAAGCGCCGTAACCTGATCATCAGTCAGTGTGATGCCCAATTCGCAGGGCACCTCCTCGGCGAAGATGCGCCAGTATGGGTGAACGTCGCGGCTCATTTCGTGAAATCCCAAACGATGACGCGCGGAGCCAATTCTTCGGCCTCCATTGCGCGAGCATCAGAAGCCCATGCTTCCTCGGTTTCCTGCCAGAGGGTAAGGTCTATGATGGAGAGGCATTCAAGACACGTTCCGTCTGATGCCATCTCTGACATTGCTGTGCAGGTAGGGCAGTAACGGAGAGCGTTGTGGGCCTTGATGTGAGAGGGGGCGTTCACTTGCCCTGCTCCCGAGCGAGGGCGGCGGCTTCGCGAAGCTTGGCGACGACCTCTGCCTGCGTCCGCTCCGGGTCATCATTCCAATCGGCGACGAACTCTTCACCAATAAGCCTGCGCAGCACAATCGAGGGTGCGTTGATGTCGGAGGCGAAGTTTCCCACCCGCATGATGGCGCCTAGAGCGCACCAGCAGTCGCCGGTTGGACCGACATAGTTGCCTTGGTGCCAAGCGCCTTCCGGCTCGATTAGATCGGCAGCACGGTCAAGCACGTCAGATACGCGCGATGGGGTGGCGGGAGCGTTCATGCTGCCGGACCTTGGGCGATGTCCTTCGGACCCGCGCTGTCGCCTTCGGCCAAGCCCGTTCCGGTCTTGTCGGCTTCGCCGCTTCCATCGCTATCGCGCGGGGTCATTTTGCGTCGATTGATCAGAGCCTTGACACTAGCCAGCGAACCGACGCGGCGTTTTGGCTGCATGCCGAAAGCGGGCTCGCCATCGGGCGCGAACCACTGGCGATAATAGACTGCTAACGTGCCAGATTTCTGCGTTTCCACGATTTCGTGGATGCGAAGTTCCAGATACCCGTCGCCTTCGCTGCCACTATCCTCGTCAGCAAAGCCCCACACTTCATGGAGCGGAGCGCCATCGGCATCGCGCCCTTGATCGAAGGTGGCCATCGCGTAGCCCTGCGACCGATAGACGCGCGAGGGATCGAAGCCCGAAGGGGCAAGACGCGGAGCGGCTTGATCGGAGACGAGAGCCCGGTCGCCATCAGGCGACGCGCCACCATCCTGCCCCTCTTCTAGGTGAGTGTGAGCGGTCATGCCGAAGCCTGCTCGGCGAGACGAGCGGCAAGCGCGCCGAAAGTGTGTGGGCGCCTAGCCAGCGCACCCTCTAGAGCGGCGGGGAGCGGGTATTCTTGGCGGGCTTCAGCATCCCGATCACGCCAATAGTCGCCGCCTACCGCCGGGCTAGCGATGCCATGATCTTTTAGGAACAGACACAGCGCGCAGCCGAAGACGTCAAAATATCGGTACTCTTCGGATGGCTGCTGCCGTGACACCCACGCCGCGAAACTCTCGACGGTAACGCGCGAAGGATCGAAGCCCGAAGGGACGAGACCGTGAGCGGGCTCGGCGGGAACCGCGAGAGCCTGTTCGGGAACCGACGCGCCAAACTGCTTGAACATATTCCGCCTCCACACTCTGATCGTGTATGGAGGGGTAGTACCGATAATCGGTTATATCGTCAATACCGAAATTCGGTTATTTTCCGGCAGGCTCGTCTTTCCCAGCCAGAATGAAGCGAGCTGACCAGTATAGCAGGAACGCCACGACCCAACCCGCGATGCATAGCGCGATCGCCATGCCGAAGCCCGATTCCCACATATTACGGTCGGTGGCGGTTATCTGCTCGAAGCCAGCTTTCGACTTGTTGTAGCAGCGGTCCCACTCTGCGTTAAACTTGTCGATCGGGACGCCGTACACGCTGCGGTAGCAGAGGTCGGCAGACGAGGTGACCAACTCGGTTCGCTCCCGCTCTTCGCTATGCTTAAAGCAATAGGCGCCAATCGGCACCCACCACAGTGACAGGATTACGCAGAGGCGGACATACCACCCCAACCTCAAAGTGGCGAACCTGTCCAGACGACGCGGCCAAGCACGATGAAATCACAATCACTCACCAGGAAGGACTGATGGTCCTCGTTGTCTGACATCGGTTCAAAGCGGGGCGGCTTTGCACGATACGCCTTCACTGTGACTTCGTGCTCCCCGTTTTGGATAAGGTAGCACTTGCTGTCGATAAGCGACTTTTGGCCGGGGTCGATCACGATCCAGCCGCCATCCCGGATCAAGAGATTCATGCTGTCGCCGACGACCTCAACCGCGAACGCGCGATTGCTGGCAATGCCGGCGGGGATCGTCATGCGCGGACCTGGCATTTCCACAGCTTCGCGCCAACGGCCGGCAGACGCCATGCCTATTACAGGCACGCTCTGGACGCCAACGGCGCCCTCGGGAGCCAGGCGCAAGAAGTCGTAGATCTTGGCGGCTTCGGCGATTTGAACGCGCCGATCGCCCTTGAATATCTTGGCCAGCGCCGACTTGTGGGTCAGCCCGATAGCCTTCGCCAGCGCTTCCTGAGTGACGCGCTGGTCGCGCATCGCCTCCTTAACTCGGTCCAGATCGAAAGCAGGTTCAGCCATGGACCGATTATGGCGTTCGTCCAGAATTCCGAAATCCGCCAAAAACGGTAACGCTGCCTCTTGCATTGAGTACCGATAATCGGTAATGAGAGCGGTATGCATGTAGTTCACGCGATCTTCAAAGCGTTCGGAGGCACAAGCGCGATCGCCGACAAGGCGAACGTCCCGCAGCAGACTGCGAGCTATTGGACGTCACGAACGCCCCCCGAAATTCCACCGTCTCAACGGCTTGGCGTGATGATGGCAGCCCAGGCGCACTCCGTCGAACTGCCAGCATCGGCATTGAAATACCTTCAGTCGCGCGACCGCACGCCGCCGGAAGCCCGATGCTAGACCGGGCCGCCCACGATGATCTTGCCGCCGGGCAGGTGAGCAATCTTGCTCCCGTCCGCCGCACACATCTCCACTGCGACGGATTGCGCCCGAGCGAGATTGGTAAAGAACGTGTGCCGAGTGAGGGCCAAATGGACCTCGCCTCCGCTGTCGGTAATGTGGACGTGTTCGCCTCTGACCTCAAAGTTGAGGACAGAATCCACCAATATGGCGCTACGCATTTACACCCCTCCCCGTGGTGCCGCGCGAACAAGCGCGGAACTGGAGAGACTAATCTAGTCATATGTCAAAACACAACAATTGATAGCGCCCGTTCCGGCCCTATCGCGTTGTTTAAAGGTCGTTTCGCACAAGATACGACACTAGCGCTCTGTTTACCATCGGTCACGTCTGAATGACGCAACCGGGGGGCACATTCAAACGAGCGACCGTCACGATCGATGACGTGTCCGAACCGCGCGCTTGGGAGCGCGAGCTGTTCCACCGGGCGGCGCAACGCGGCCAACCGCCTGCGGATATCTCGCCTCGCAACAATCCAACCAATCAACATGGGGAAGCCTCATGAAGGACATGCTTCTGATCGCCATCGCGATCCCGTTCGGCGTCGGCATCACGGGCTTCCTGGGGTTCGTGCTTCAGCCGCGCGACTACCCGCGTCGCCGCAGCGCCAAGGTCGATCGGGGTAATTCTCCGTTCCATGGCCGCAACAATTAATCCTGGGGAGGAATAAGATCATGCCTGACAATGTTGCGATCATCCGCGAGCGCCAGTGCGGCATTCGTCGTGAGATAGACCGCCGGGGCATCGCCCTGAAGCTGGTAGCTGCTGACAGCCGCATTCCCTACGAAACGCTGCTCACCTACTTCCCGCAAGAGGGAAGCCGCGAGCCCGCCCAAATCCCCGGCGGCGCAATCTACGCACTCTGCGAGGGCGGGGCGCTCCCCGCTGATCTGCTGTCGCTGCTGCTGCCGAATGGCTGGCAAGTCGTGCGCGTTCCCGAGGGCGTCGACCACGACAAGGTTGCCGAGCTGGCTGCGGATTATCTCGCCACCAAGAACGCCACGCATCACCCCGATAGCGAGGCCGGCCGCGACATCGGACCGAGTGAAGCTGCGAAGCTTACCGGCAAACTCGTTCAGTTGAGGGCTGCGGCATGAACGTGGCCCCGATGCTCCAAGCCCAGCCATGGTCGCCAGAAGACGACGCAGAGCTGTTGCGCCTGATCCACACCGGCATGCGGGCTATGCAGATCGCGCCATATTTCCCCGGCCGTAGCCTTTGCTCCGTGGAAAGCCGCTTCTCTAAGCTCCGTAGAAAGCACGGGCTTATCCCCGAGCCACGGACGGACGATGGTGTTCCCGGCGGATATCGGAACCGCATGAGCGTTGCCCGCCTCGCTGCGGAAGCCGCTGCCTACGAACGCAACCGCAGGATCGACGCAGAGCGCGGCTGTCGTCTGCTCAAGGAGGCGATGGACCGATACTACGCCAATCGCCTTCAGCGGGCCGCCTAGCACATGGCGGGGGGCAAATCAGTAGAGCTAAGCTGGCCAGCCAAAGAGCTGTCCCCGAACGCTCGCGTGCATTTCCACGCCAAGGCGGGTGCTGCGAAAGCCGCCCGCTCCGAAGCGTACTGGCTGACCAAGCACGTCGATATGCGCCCCGCTAATGACGATGGCGAGATCGTCCTAGCGATCGTGTTTCATCCGCCCGACAAGCGGAAGCGCGACCTGGATAACATGCTTGCCGCGAGCAAGAATTATTTAGACGGAATCGCTGACGCAATGGCCGTCAACGACCAGCGCTTCGCCTTCACCATTCGCCGTGCCGAGCCCTGCAAAGGTGGCCGCGTTGTCGTGTCGATCGGGGAGGGCGCTAATGGGTAAGCGGTCGTCATTCGAGCGCATCCCGCGCGACTTCTACCCGACACCGCGCGAGGCTGTGTTACCGCTGTTGCCGCACCTATGGCCGCGCACACGGTTCGTAGAGCCATGCGCAGGCAATGGGGCGCTAGTGGACGCCCTAACCGCCGCAGGGCACGTTTGCGCACGGGCATGGGACATTGAGCCCCAGCGCGAGGATATCGACCAGATCGACGCCCTGACGCGATTGGTGGGCAACATTGATTGCTTCATCACCAATCCGCCGTGGGACCGGCGAGTCCTGCATCCGATGATCGAGCATTTCAGCGACCAGCACCCGACGTGGTTGCTGTTCGATGCAGACTGGCAGCACACCCGCCAGTCTGCTCCCTACCTGCCGCGCCTCCGCAAGATCGTGAGCGTCGGGCGGGTCAAGTGGATTCCTGACAGCAAAATGACCGGCAAGGACAATTGCGCCTGGCACCTGTTCGATCGGCCTTCCGACGCAGCCGCGCTGTTCTTCGGGAGGCTTGCCGCATGACCCGCTACGAAGCCCTTATCTCATCTGCCTCCAGAGACACTCTAGCAGCTATCAACGCAAGTTGGTGGGCACGCACCTCCCTTATCCCCCTCGATACCGTCCAAGGCTGGATAGCAGCACGTATCAAGGATCTGGACGATCAAGACATCATCCGGGCTCGGCCTGAGGCGGTGCCTGAGTGAGCCGCGTAGAGGTCATCGGTAACGCCACGCTTTACCTTGGCGATTGCCGTAACATTCTCCCAACGCTCGGCAAGTTCGATGCTGTCGTTACTGATCCTCCTTATGGGATTGGGATCGCATCGAACCCCGTGCGTCAAGCTCATGAACGCATGGACTGGGATGCCAGCGCGCCTGCCGCCGATCTGATCGCGCTGGTTGTCGCGATGGCCCCACAAGCCATCGTTTGGGGCGGCAATTACTTTAGCCTTCCCCCTGCGCAATGTCTCCTGATTTGGGATAAATTGCAGCCTCACGATTTTTCGCTCGCGATGATCGAAGCAGCGTGGACGACGCTCAAGAAACCCGCAAAGATGTTCCGGCAATCGGTTACCTCTTATCCCAAAGAACACCCGACGCAAAAGCCAGAGCCACTGATGAAATGGTGCATCAGCCATCTGTCAGACCCAGCTCATACGATCCTCGACCCCTTCATGGGTAGCGGCACCACAGGCGTCGCAGCCGTACAAATGCAGCGCCAATTCATCGGCATCGAGCGCGAGCCCAAGTATTTCGACATAGCCTGCAAGCGCATTGAAGACGCTCAACGTCAAGGCAACCTATTCACGGAGGCCGCCGCGTGAGCAAGGCCGCGCCCGCCATTCCGCTGTTCGGTGACGCCTATCTGGCGGACACGCACCACCTGACGCTTGAAGAGCACGGCGCATACCTGAAGCTGCTTATGATCGCGTGGCGCATGGATGGCTGCGCTCTGCCCGACGACGACATGCGCCTGGCTAAGATCCTTGGCGTCACAAGGGCCAAGTGGGCGAAGCTCAAACCGGTCGTTTTGGCGTTCTGGACGCTCGACAATGGTCGGTGGTTTCAGGGCCGTTTGAGCAAAGAGCGTAGCTACGTTGAAACGCGCCGGATAACCCAAAGTCAAAAGGCACACGCCAAGTGGGAAACGCCACCTAAGGGCGATGGCCTGTCCGATGCTAGGAAGCGGTCAGCAAGGCTTGCTGAGGCAAGGCAGAAGGGGAGGCACGATAAGGATGATTGGGCCGCACTCGTAGCGATCACAGGAAACCAGTGCGTCAAGTGTCATGCCACTGGAGTCGAACTGGTTAAGGATCACATCCTGCCGATCTATTTGGGCGGTAGTGACGCGCTAAGTAACCTGCAACCGCTCTGCATTCGGTGCAACTCTTCTAAGGGTGCAGATGCAACGGATTATCGGCTAAGTGCTTGTAATGACTTGTTCGAACGCCTGCCGAACGCCTGCCCAACGCTTGCCCCTCCACCTCCACCTCCACAAGTAGAAGAAGAAAGAACTGAGGCTACGCCTCAGTCTGCGAAAAGCGCCGTTCTGCCGATCGCTGAGGCGCAACGGCATTGGAACGAGAATGCTCGCCAAGCCGGGTGGCCGACAGTCACCCGATGCTCGGGAAAGCGGCTGACCGATTTGCGGAACCGGTTGCGGGCCGAGGGGCTCGACGGTTTCGTGGCGGCAATCGCCAGAGCGCGAGCATCGCCGCTGCTTGGCGGAACAGACCCGCCGCACTGGTTCACCTTCGACTTTATCGTGAACCCCACCAGCTTCGACAAAGTGATGGACGGAAACTATGACAACCGCGCAAAATCCATTGGTCCCTCAGCAGCAAACGACTCTCGCTCAATCGGAGCAGCGGTCCGTTTCGTTGCGGATGGCTGACATCAACGACCTCGACCCGGTGAGCCGGGCAGAGTTCGCCAATGAAATGACACCATGCCTAGCCCTGACTAGCGGGGTAGGGATGACCGCAGCGGACCAGCGGGTGTGGCTGAGTGCCGCCTACCGCGCCCTAGACGGCATCCCGATAGCCTTGCTTAAGCGGGGTTGTGATGCGGCGATGAAGACCGCCGATCACCCGAGCAAGATTGTCCCGACGATCATCAAGGAAATTCGGGCCGATTGGGACTGGCGCAAGAAGTTCGCCAAGCCCACCCGCCCGGCGCTCGAAACGCTTGAGGCGCCAACCCCAGAGATCAGCGCGGAAGAGCGGGCGAATGTCAGCCAGTCGATGGCTACGCTGCTCGCAAGGATGGCCGCGACCGCTCCCAACCTGGAGACGATTTTAGGTGGGAAGAATGGATCAACGTGAATGGCCGAACAAGGGTTGGCCGCCCCGCGACCCCAACGTTCCGCTCGGCATCCGCTGGGCCAACGGACGGGTATCCCGCCACACCTACACCGCTGGTCAGCTCATCTGGAGACTTCGCGGCGACGATCACGACATCAAGACATTCTGGCGAACTAACGGACAGGACGATTTGGAGGAAGCGAGATGAGAGAGCTGAGCTTGGTCGAGGCCGCGATCGTGGAGGCGCTTCAGGAAGATCATTCGGGAGCGCCCGTGCAGGCGGATGAAGAGATTTTCTTCTGCATGCGCGGCGATGTCTCCGTCTCTCGAATGGCTGCAATTATCCGAAAGCGGATGAGTGACAGCCTGCGCGGATTGGAACCGAAGGAAGCAAGATGATTAGCGATCAAGAGATTTGGATGCGCGCCTGGGTGGCTGTCGCGAGCACCTTCAACGCCAAAGCGCCTGACTGCACCCGATACGCGGACGCCTGCCTGAAAGATTACAGGGAGCGCTTTCCGCGACCGAGCATGCGCGTTGGCACGCTCAATACCGGCGTCTCGATACCGCTCGCCACGACAAGCGACAGCTATTTTCCACGCGCGGCAAGGGCAAATCTCTCATTTAAGGGGTAGGGGTATCATGGCAAAGCGAACGAAACTGAAGATCGACACTCGCGGGCCGCTGCAAAAGCTGGTGGACGCGGAAGCTGCGAATGATCACGCACAGCCGCTCGTCAACGAGTTCGCTGCGCGCCATGGCGACTACGATCGCAACTTAACCAAGGTCGTCAATCGCGGGGGCACACCCATAGCGCGCTGGCAAACCGCTGGCCTGTTATCCGACAGCCAGAATGCGGCCATCGCTCACTGCAGCGCCCTATGGGATGCGATCAGCACGTCGGGCGGCTTGGTGGCCAACCTCAATCGCACGGTGTTCGGCAGCCCTGGCGATGGCAATTTGCGCGAGATTGAGGCGCGGGATGATCTGCACCGGATCAAGGGGTATTTCCCGGCCAAATATTGGGACACCTACGAGAACGTCGTGCGGTTCGATGAGCCTGCCGGATATGCGGGATCTCGGCTCACTGAGTGCAAGAACGATCAGGTGAGCGCTGCGCGTACAGTCGTTCAATTCGTCGCGGATATTATTTCGATGAAAGAGCGATTGAGCTATTGACAATGCCCCACCCCGCATGCTAAGTGAATCGGTAATTACTAGAGCTGCGCCTGAAAGGGTTGCAGCTCTTTTCATTTCTGCGCTCCCTGTGTGGCGGTGCGTGGAAGGCGGCGGGGTTTTGACCACAGAGTCACGCCGCCAACTCTTTGGGCTTCGGCCCGACCAGCAAGCGCCCACCCGGCGCAAGCACATCCTCCCTATGCTGGCATCGCGTTCCGGCACTGAGTGGCTTGCTGGGTTAATCGAGAGGTGAGCGATGGACTGGCCTCTCATAGCACTTCACGCTCTATCCGCCGCCCTTAAGGAAGCAGCGCGCCAAGCTACGCAGCGCGCCAGCGATCGGCATGAGCGGATTGCTGGCAAGTGACTACGATAGCGACGGACGGCAAGAGCATGGCCGCCGATAGCCAAGTTACCGCCGGGCAAGAAATAACGGCGTTCACCCAAAAGGTCCACCGCTTGGACGATGGGCGCATCATAGGATGCTGCGGGCCATCGATCTCCTGCGCGAAGTTTCGCGAGTTCATGATAAATGGTGGTGATAAGCCCGACCTGTCCGACGAGTTCCGCGCACTCATCCTGCATCCCAGTGGCGTCGTCAGCTACATCGAAAAGGATTTCGTAGAGCTTCCATATCGTGCCCCGGCGGGCATTGGTAGCGGGAGTGAGTTCGCCATTGGCGCAATGCTGGCCGGCGCGAGCCCTCGTAAGGCTGTCGAGCTGGCCATTGATCGCGACACACACAGCGGCGGGGAAGTTCATTCTATCGCGCTTTAAGGCGCACAACTGAAAGGCCAATGAATGGCCATCCTGGCAAACGCAAAGCACGAAGCGTTCGCCCGTAGCATCGCAAAGGGAATGTCGGGCAGGGAAGCGTATCGTGGGGCGGGCTATGCTCAATCCAGCGATAGCGTAACTGATGCCGCTGCGTCCCGGCTGTTAAGCGATGTTAAGGTGCAAGCGCGAGTAGCCGAGCTTCAAGACCGCGCTGCGGAATCGACCGTCACCACCATTGAAAGCCTGATTGAGGCAGGGTGGCAGATCGTCAAGAACGCACAGGCTGACAAGCAGCATGCGGCCGCGTCTCAGACGATCGAGCGCATTGCCAAGATAGCCGGGCTCTGGATCGAAAAGAGCGAATCCAAGAACGAAACGAACCTGCGGCGATGGCTGGAGGACTGAGCGAGCAAGAGCAATCCGCTCTATCCGAAAAGCTCCGGTCTGACTTCCTGTTCTTCGCCCGCAAATGTCTGTTCATCCGCCGCAAGGACGGCAAGATTGTCCCGTTCGTGCTCAATCGGGCGCAGCGGCATTTGCATGATCGGCTGGAACGGCAGCGCACGGCGTCAGGCAGAGTGCGGGCAATTCTGGTCAAGGGCCGGCAGCTCGGCGCGTCCACGTACATCCAGGGTCGGTTCTACTGGCGCCTGTGGGGTGGGCAGGGGCTTAGGGCGTACATCCTGACGCATGAGCAGGCGGCCACGGACAACCTGTTCGCGATGGCCCGTAGGTTTCATGACGGCGTGCCGGACGAAGCCAGGCCACCGACGAAGAATGCGAACGCGAAGGAATTGGTGTTCGCCGATAACGACTGCTCCTACGCGGTCGCCACGGCGGGCACGAAGGGCATCGGTCGATCAGCGACGTTGCAGTTGTTCCATGGCTCGGAAGTTGGCTTCTGGCCGAACGCCGAAGACCATGTGGACGGCGTGTTGCAGGCAATCGCGGACGCCGAAGGAACTGAGCGGCTGTTCGAGTCGACCGCGAACGGCATCGGGAATGTATTTCAACGCCGCTACGCCGCCGCACAGCGTGGGGACAGCGACGAAGAGGCAATCTTCATCCCGTGGTTTTGGGGCGAGGATTATGTCAGGGAATGCCCTGATGATTGGGACGCGCCGAAAGCATGGCGCGAATATGGTGAGCTATACGAGCTTTCCTGGGATCAACTCTATTGGGCGTTTTGCAAGAACCGCGACATGGCGACGGCCACCGGGACAAACCCGGACGAGCCGTGCTGGAAGTTCAGGCAGGAATACCCGGCGACCGCTGACGAGGCGTTCCAGACGGCCGGCAACAGCTTCATTGCTGCGGATGACATCGCGAAGGCCCGCAAGGCTTCAGTGATCGCGCAAGGGCCGCTGATTATCGGCGTCGACCCGGCGCGTGGCGGTGGAGATAAGACGGGCATCGTTTCACGCCGGGGGCGCCGGATTGGCGAGATCGCGTGCGAGCGTTGGGACTTTGACGATACGATGGTGATCGCGGGACACGTCGTCTCACTGATCAACAAATGGCGACCTGATGCCGTCAACATCGACGTCGGAGGCTTGGGTGCCGGTGTTTATGACCGCCTGGCTGAGATGGGTTACGGTCGCATCGTCAACGCGGTCAACTTCGGGTCCAATCCGGTTGGGAGAGGGCCGACCGGCGACGATCTGTACGAAAACCGGCGTGCCGAAATGTGGGATACGATGCGCGATTGGTTTGGTGATCCTGCCGGCGTGCAGATTCCTGACGACGATGCGTTGCATGGTGACCTGGCATCCCCGGTGTGGGGTCCTGGTGCGACGCGGCACAAATCGAACAATGAGCTGGTGATCGAGCCGAAGGACAAAATCCGGGAGCGGTTGGGATTCTCGCCGGACCTCGGCGACGCGGCGGCACTGACGTTTGCGGTTCCGATCGCGCAGCACATTCACGAAGATGAGGACGATGAACCGCGCGGCCGATCGGCTTCGACGGGCTATTAGGAGCAGCACATGGGCACCACCAATTTCGACACCGTATCGGCCAACGCGTTCGTCTCCGGGTCGGGCACGGCAATCACGGGCATCACCATCTATTCGCAGTCGATCGACGTTGCGTCTGTCGCGGCCAATACGTCGGCTGAGCAGACGTTCACCGTCACTGGCCTGACGACGGCTGACAAGGTGTTCGTGATCAAGCCGAGCCTGAGCGCTGGCCTTGTGATCGGTAATGCCCGCGTGTCGGCTGCCAACACCCTGGCAGTCACGTTCGGCAACCTGACGGCCTCGCCGATCGACCCGGCGGCTGAGGCTTACACCATCGTCGCGATTCGCTCGTAAGCTCTGCCGTGAAGATGGACCCCGAACAGCGTCGCGACGACATTGCGGCGTCTGAGGGCGACATCACGGATAAGCTAGACCCAAGCGAACTCGCGCGCATTGGTGCGGACGTCGTTGAGGATTACGAACGCGACCTGACCGATGGCGCAGACTGGCGCGACAAGGCGGAGGCGGCGGTAAAGGCTGCCGCTCAAGAGAAGCCGGACAAGAAGGATCACCCTTGGTCTGGCGCCTCGAACGTCAAATACCCGATGCTCACCGTATCGGCCAACCAGTTCAACGCCAGGGCATACCCCGCGATTGTCAAGGGCGATGAGGCGGTTTCGGTCAAGGTTGTGGGCAGGGACACCGGCCGGCCTCTGATGGGGCCTGACGGGCATCCTGTGTTCACTGTGAACGGTCAGCCGGTCCCGATGGCGGTGCTGGCTCAGACTGACCCGTCGCAGCTTCCCGCCGAGCCACAGCCGGTATGGGCGATTCCGCCCGGCGGCAAGAAGCTGCGGGCCGAGCGCGTCCGCGACTACATGAACGTCTATCTCTTCTATCGCATGAAGGGATGGGAGCTAGATACCGACCAACTGTTGATGATGCTGCCGATCGTCGGTTGCATGTTCCGCAAGGTCTACAAGGTCGGTGGCGAGTGCAAGGTTCGCCTTGTCTCCGGTCTGAAACTGGTAGCTCCGATGTGGGCCGTCGACTGCAAGTCCGCACCCCGGCTGACGGAGGTTATCGACAACCTGGCAACGTATCAGGTCAAGCAGAAGATGGCGTCTGGCTTCTATCGTGAGGTGCATTGGCCCTCCGATACGGACGGCGACGATGAAAAGCCGCGCACGATCCTTGAGCAGCATCGCTACATGGATCTGGACAAGGACGGTCGGGCCGAGCCTTATATCGTCACGGTCGACCATGAATCGCGCGAAGTTCTACGGCTGGAGGCCAATTTCGGCCCGGACCAGTTGAACGACCAAGACGGCGATATCGACAAGGCGTCGGTCTATTACATCAAGTACGACTTCCTGCCGAACCCGGATGGCAATTTCTACGGCATCGGCTTCGGTCATCTGCTGACCGAGATCAGTGAAGTCATCAACACCACGATCAACCAGATGATCGACGCGGGCACGGCTCAGATTGCCGGCGGCGGCTTTATCGCATCGGGTGTCCGGCTTCAGGCCAAGGGGCAGACGTCAATCCGCCTTCGCCCCGGCGAGTATCGGACAGTTGACACGAACGCGTCGGACCTTCGGGCAGGCATCGTGGAGCGCACATTCCCGCAGCCGTCGACCGTGGCGTTCCAGTTGCTCGATATGATGCTTGGCGCCGCGAAGGATGTTGCATCCATCAAGGACGTCATCACCGGCGACGCGTCGAACAACGGTCAAGTGGGCACGACCATGGCCCTGATCGAGCAAGGGCTTCAGGTTTTCACCGCGATCTACAAGCGGGTCTATCGCTCGCTCAAGGACGAATTCACGCTGCTATTTGAATGCCTGTCCAAATGGGGCGGCGAAGAAACGGCACAGGATTATCTCAACGTGCTGGACGACCCAGCGGCCAATTTCGAGAAGGACTTTGACCTTCGCGACATGGACATTCGCCCTGTCAGCGACCCGACCAGCGTCACGAAGATGCAGAAAATGGGCCGGGCTCAGTTTCTCGGCAGCTTTCTGGGCAAAGGGCTCAACGACCAGGCGATCATGCGTCGGATGCTTGAGGCGGCCGACGTCGAGGACATTGACGAGCTGTTTCCGAAAGGTCCGCCCCAGCCAGATCCGATCATGGTCGCGAAAACGCAGCGCGAGAACGCAGCGGCGACCAAGGACATGGCGACAGCGCAGAAAACCGGCCTCGAAACAGCCATCGCGGCGCACGACCACGGCATGAACATGGGAGCCATCGATGGCAACGCCGACGCAGGAGGAATTCCAGGCATGGCAGGACCATCCGGTGACCCAATGGGTCCGGGCGGCGGCCAAGATGTCGGCGGAGGAATGCCGCCAGGACTGGCTCCGCCGCAGCTGGGCGGGTGAAGTAGACCCTCTCTTGAGGGCGGAACTGTTCGCCAGGTCGGATGCGTATCTGGCGATCGATGAAACAACCTATGAAGGGTGGGCTGAAGCACATGGGGAAGATCCCGTCTACGACTGACCTGAAGCCAGGCATTAGCCGGCTTGCCGAGTACAATGTGCTGATCGCACCGGAGGACACCGAAGAGGTGACCAAGGGCGGAATCATTCTCGCGACGTCGATCAAGGATGCGAACGATATCGCGACGATGCGCGGTCGGCTGGTCATGGTGAGCCCGCACGCCTTCAACTACGCCGAGTGGCCGGACGGCGACATGCCGCGCCCTGGCGATCCCGTAATCTTCGCAAAATACGCCGGTACGCTCGTGAAGGGCGCCGATGGCCGCGAGTATAGACTTTGTAAGGACAAAGATATTGCGGCGGTTCTGGAGGAATAAATGGCGACCTATAACGACGTATCGACCGCGCGGAACATTGCGTCGGTCGACCTCTCTTCGACCGATGCAACCTATTCGGGCGGCGCTATTCCACGCAGCATCTTCGTTGGCGGCGCCGGTGACGTGAAAGTGGACGCCTGCGAAGGTGGAACCGCAACGTTTACGATGGCGGCTGGCACCTATCTGATGGTGCAGCCGAGCAAAATCTACAAGACGGGCACGACCGCAACGCTGTTGGTCGCCCTCTGGTAATTCCCGACGACGGGATAAGAGCGGCCCGCTCTCCTGGGCAACAAGAGGCCACGAATGGCAGATGAGAACAACGCTCCTGACGGGGCGGTGACGGACGCGCCTGAGCTTCAGGATGGCGCCCTGGATGCGGTGGCGGCCGATACCGTCGCCGAAGCGCATGACGAACCGGTAACGCCCGAAGACCTCGCCTCCGAGCTTGGCTGGGCGCCTAAGGACAAGTGGCGCGGCGATCCCGATGAGTGGAAGCCAGCGGCCACGTTCCTCAAGGAAACCGTCGCGATCAACAAATCGCAGCGCAAAGAGAACAAGACGATCAAGGACAAGCTCACTCGGCTTGAGCGCGCGACGGACACCATCGTTGCCCGCACTCGCGAGGATGAGCGCCGCAAGGTGGAAGCGGAATTCAACACCGCTGTCGAAGAGGGTGACCAGGAGCGCGCCCGTCGCGCTTCCAAGGCCCTCGATACGCTTGATCGATCGACCGGCGGGGCTGACCCGGCGGTTCAGGATTTCGTGGAACGCAACAAGTCGTGGTTCAACGTCGACCCCTTCGCCACGCAGTATGCGGTTAATCTGACCGCGACGCTGGCGCAGCAAGGTCTATCGACGGACGAACAGCTTGAGCGGGCCGAGACGGAGATGCGCAAGCGTTTTCCGGAGCATTTCGCAGCATCGCAACGGACCAAGGGCCCGGCGGCGGTCAACGAGCAACAGGGCCGGACGGCCCGCACTGGCACCTCTAACCGGGTCAAGGGGTACGCCGATCTACCGGCGGACGCCAAGGCTATCGCCCTGAAATACGAAAAACAGGGTGTTCCGAAAGAGTCTTTTGCCACCGAATATTGGAAGGAAAACGCCTGATGGCTACGACGCGCGAACTGCGCTCAATTGACGAGCTGCGCGAACGCCGCACTCGCAACGCCGGCACGATCGACCGGATGCAAGAACTCAAAATGGCGATCCCCGAAAAGGCTCGTCAGGAGTACGGGGATCTGTACGAGTTCCGCTGGATCAACGACGTCGGCATGAGGCTCCACAACAAGACGGAATTCGACACCTGGCAGAAAGTGCCGGACGTCGACCCGCTCACGGTTGGCGTGGACGACGATAAGAACCCGATCAAAGCCTATCTCTGCATCAAGCCAAAGGAATTTGTCCGTGAGGACAGGGCGGCACGTGACAGGAATCTGGTGGACATCGAGAAGGGTATTATCGCGGGCGCAACCCAGGAGTCCGAGCTTCAGGGCAAATCATATGTCCCTGAAAACACCCGCAACCGCATTGGCCGCGTTGGCGCGACCTAGCGACTAAGGAATTCTTCAAATGGCGAACTCAAATGCGCCGGTCGGCTTCAAGCCCGTCCGGTACAAGAGTGGTGCGCCCTACAACGGTGCCGCGAACACGTATTTCGTTCCGGCTACCGACAGCACCGCTCTTTACATCGGCGATCCGGTCATTGTGGCTGGCTCCGCCGATGCTGACGGCATCCCGACTGCCACCATCGCTACGGCGGCCGGTGGCGCTCGTGCGACTGGCGTCGTCGTGGGCATCGTGCCCAGCCCGACCATCACGACGAAGTATCGGCCGGCGTCGACCGCTTGCTATATTCTCGTGGCGGACGATCCCGATCTTCTGTTCGAATGCCAGGAAGACGCAGTTGGTGGCGCTCTCGCCGCTGTCGACGTCGGTCTGAATGCGGACATGATCGCGGGTTCCGGCTCGACTGTGACCGGCTTGTCCGCGTGGCAGCTCGACACCTCGACCAAGGCCACGACCGCGACGCTTCAGCTTCGCATCTTCGGATTCGCACAGCGTCCGAACAATGCGATCGGCGCCAATGCCAAGGTTTTGGTGCGTTTCAACCTCCCGACCGAAACCGGCGCCGCCGGCTCGACCGGCGTTTAACGGAAGGACTGACAGATGTCTGGCGGTATCATTACCCGTTCGGCACATCCGAGCCTTCTTTGGCCGGGTGTCAAGGCCCTCTTTGGGCATAAGTACACGGACGTTCCTGCGCAGTGGTCGCAGATGTTCGAGAAGCGCGATTCCGACAAGGCTTATGAGAAGGTGGTGGAAGTCACCGGCTTTGGCCTGGCCGGCGTCAAGGGCGAAAGCCAGTCGGTCGGCTACGACAGCGAGGGCGAGGGTGTCACCAACACTTTCAACCACGTCGTCTACGGCCTCGGCTATCAGGTGACGAAGGAAGAGATCGAGGACAATCTGTACTCGGAAGTCTCGAACCGCCGCGCCCGTGGCCTGGCTTATTCGATGAAGCAGACGGCGGAGATCGTCCACGCTAACACCTTCAACCGGGCTTTCAACAGTTCGTATGTCGGCGGTGACGCGGTTGAGCTTTGCTCGGCTGCCCATCCGACGCGTTCGGGCAATCAGTCCAACCTCCTGACCGCTGTCGACCTTTCGGAAAGCGCGGTCGAAGATGCCGTCAAGACGATCATGCAGGCGACCAACGCCCGTGGTCTGAAGGTGATGATCCAGCCGGTTCGCCTGCTGATCCACACCGATGACACGTTCAACGCGACGCGCATCTTCAAGTCGGACCTTCGCCAGGGCACGGCGAATAACGACGTCAACGCCATGAAGGTGTTGGGCACGATCCCTGAGATCACGTCCAACCGCTTCTTCACGGACAATGACGCGTGGTTCGTTCAGACCGACGCTCCCGAAGGGATGCTGTCGTTCTGGCGTCGCGAAGTCGAACTGTCGAAAGACGCCGACTTCGATACCGAGAACGCGAAGGCGAAAGCCACGATGCGCTTCTCGAACGGCTGGGGTGACTTCCGCGCGATCTACGGATCGGCCGGAGCCTAATCGGCAGGGAAGACCCCGTGCCCAAAAGGCGGGGTACATTTCCATCACGGAGGTACGCACATGGACGGAGCGTTCATTTGCGATCGGTGTGGCTTTCGCTACCCGCGCCTTCGTCGCGAGTGGACCGGACTTTTGGTGTGCGACGACGACTTCGATCTGCGCCCGCCCGACCACTCGCCCCCACGCCTCGGACCGGAAGGACTGCCGCGCAAGGATGCGCGACCGTACCCGCCCGATCGCTTCCTTGATGTCAACGAGATCACGGCGGATGACCTATGACGACATCGGGTGAAACTGACTGGTCCTTGACTGCCCGCGACCTGATCAAGATCGCGATGCAGGAGGCTGCCATCATCCCGGCTGGCACCGAGCCGACAGCCGATGAGCTTTCGGATAGCCTTGTCCGGCTGAATGCCCTGCTGAAAAGCTGGGAGACACGCGGCTATACTCTCTGGCGCGAAGAGACGGCTACCGTCGCTGTATTGGCGGCGACCAACCCCACGGCTCTTGATGACGACGTGTATGATGTCCAGGCGGTGCGCTTTGTCGTGTCAGCGACCAATGAGCGCCCCCTGACGGCCTACGACCGCGACAATTATCAGATCCTCCCGAATAAGGCGCAGACCGGCAACCCGAGCATCTATTACTCGAACCGCCAGCGCGACAATGTGGACCTCCATCTGTGGCCCGTGCCGGCTGAGAATTCGACGGTCCAGATCGACTATCTGCGCAAGATCGAGACGGTCACCGACGCCTCTCAGACGGTCGATATTCCACCGGATTGGCAGGAAACGGTCTACGTCCTCTTGGCTGTCCGGATTTGCGGCATGTTCGGCTCTCCGGTGCCGGCTGAGCTGGCAATGAGGGCGCAGCTTCTACAGCGCGAGATTGACGAGCAAGATCGTCCGGCGGCCTATTTTATGGGTTCGTGGAATGGCTGATCTGACGTTCGGCACGTCCGCTTATTCCCGACAGAGGGGCAATCTCCCCGAACTTCCTGTCATCAACCTGTTTGTCGAAAACACGCCCTCCCAGCAATTGGGCGTCGTGCTTCAGAGCCGTCCGGGGCTGCAAGCCTCAACGACCGTGGGGGATGGCCCTATTCGCGGCCTGTTTCAGGCTGACGGCGTGCTTGGCGGGGCGCTAGTCGCGGTAAGCGGTAACGAGGTCTACAAGGGCGCCACACTCCTGGGGACGATCGCAGGGGACAGCGCTGTGTCCTTTGCGGCATCCGAGAGTGAATTACTGATCAATGCCGGCGGCCCGATCTACCGCACCGATGGCGTGGCGTTCGCAGCAGTGGCGTTTCCCGACAGCGCGGACGTCTGTCGGGTCGCGTCGCTTGCGGGGTACTTCCTAGCGCTACGGTCGGACACCGAGCAACTCTATTTCTCGGCCGTTCTGGACGGCTCCAGTTGGGACGCGCTCGACTTTGAAAGCGCGGAGAAGGAGCCCGACCCACTACGCGATATGATCGTCGTGAATGACATGCTGGCCTTACTTGGGTCGCAGACGGTCGAATTCTGGCAGACGACTGGCGACCCGGATGCACCCTTTGCGCCGATCGTCGGGCGAGTGTTCCAAAAGGGCGTGACGGGCTCCGGCGCCGCATGCCGGTTCGACAACACCTTCGCATGGATCGCACCGAACGGGTTGGTCTATGTTGGGGCTGATATTCCCCAGCGTATCTCGGACAGTGGCATTGAAGAGCGGTTGGCGCAAAGCACGACCTACGCGCTGTGGACGTTCTTTTTCGAGGGTCATGAATTCCTAGCCGTTCGCCTTGATCAGGGAACCTGGCTGTTCGACGCCCAGACCCGGCAATGGTGCGAATTTCAGAGCTATGGCCGTGACAACTGGCGGGCGCAGTGCGCTGCCCAGCACGGCGCGGCTTTGGGAGACGATGAGACGGGGCAAATCTGGACGCTTGGCTCCGGCTATACCGACGCCGATACCGTTCTCGAACGCCGGTTTCGCGCTGGCGCTCCGCTGTCTGGCGGCGCGTTCCCGATCAATAACGTCCGGTTGACGGTCAACGTCGGCGAAACATCGTACCTGAGCGGCGGATATGCCGATCCCGTGGTTGAAATGCGGACGTCGCGCGATGGCGGCCGATCGTGGGGCGGCTGGCGACAAGCACCGATGGGGCAACAGGGCGAGTATCGCACCCGCACCGAGTGGCGGCGTTGCGGAATGTTTGATGATCCGGGGATGCTGGCGGAATTCCGCTGCACTGACCCGGTTCCGTTCCGGGTGAGCGCCGCAAAGGTAAACGAAATGAGTGGAGGCAGGAGCCGCTAATGGCCGGTTTGACCCTATTCTACGCCTTCACCGAAGATTTGGCCGAGAAGGTCCATAATCTCGGCTCGGACACGCTCAAGGTGTGCCTGTCGAACACCGCGCCAGCGCTTACCGACGCCGGCTTCGCCGATATTGTCGAGATCGCGGCGGGCAACGGCTACACAGCCGGCGGCACAGCAGCAACAACGACGTCATCTGCTCAAACGGCGGGCGTTTACAAACTCATTCTCGCCGATGTGACCTTCACCGCGTCAGGCGGCTCGATTGGCCCGTTCCGCTACCCCATTCTGTACAACGACACTTCCAGCGGCGATCGGTTGATTGGCTATGCCGACTATGGCGTGAACTTCACGATCACCTCGGGGCAGTCCTTCCAAGTTGACTTCGACGGCTCGGCTGGCGTGCTGACGCTCGGATGACGACGTTCGCCGTTTCCGTCAATGTGATTCCCGCCGGCCTTCCGGCGGTTGGCTTCGCGCCCGGACGGATTCGGCTCGATACGGCGTCGGTGGCGGTGGGGCGGCCTAACGTCGCCTTCACCAGCAATTATGTCGTGCCGCCTGTCGCAAACGCATCGGCGCGACGTCGGCTCAATCGCCTATCGCTATCGGATTCGCTGGTCGACAAGGGTACCGGCAAAGCGTCGCTTAAATTCCATCGCGACTATCAGGCCAACGTCGAACTTACGGAAGCGTCGATCAATTCGCTGAGCAGCAACGTTGCGAGCCTTCAGGAGATCGTCAACCGGCTTGTAGCGGCCGAGCAAGCCGCTGGGGAGGCGGTAACGCAGGTCGCGACACTTCAGACGTCCACGGACCAGCAGGCCCAGATGACGCGAGTCCGCGATAGCTACGTCGACTTCGGAACTCTGACGGCGGAGAATGTCGGCGGTTCGGCCACGGTCACGATCGCGGACCATACGCGGCACTATCTCGCGCCGATCGCCGACGTCCCGGTTGATGGCGCAACTTTCACTGGCCAGCCTACCGCAACGACACTCTACGTCTATTACGACGATCCGGCGCTTGCTGGTGGAGCGGTCAATTACGTGCTAACGATCAACGGGGACCAAGCCGTTGCCACTTCAGACATTCCGTACCGCCATTTTGTCGGCTCGGTCGACACGCCAGCCAGCACCGGCGCCGGCACGGTTGGCACAACGACGCTGCCGCCCTGGCAGCAGATGCAGCTAGCATGATCGAGCGCACGACAGACGCCGACCGACTGAACACCCTTGTAAACGACCCCTCTATCCGCCCGCATGTCGGCGGCGATCCCGAGCAGCCGCTGGACCTGACCGCTGCGGTCAATAACCCTGACAATTACTGGATGCTCGGAGAACATGGCGGGTTCGGTTTCGTCTGGACGGCTCCGGGAACCTACGAGGTGCATACCTTCATTCTGCCGGAGGGCAGGGGGCATGCGGCTTACGCACTGGCGATGGAAGCGCGGGCCTTCATGACGAGTGAGGGCGCTACGCACCTTTGGACCCGCGTTCCGACCGACGCTGGGAACGTGCGCCGCTTCACCTTGGCTGCTGGGTTCCTTCCGGCGGGGCAACAGACATTGGATCTAGGAGTGGGGCCTGTGACCTACGATTTGTACGATTGGAGGCCGGAATGCCTGTAGCAATTATCGCGGCTGGTGTTGCTGCGGCTGGCTCGATCGGCGCGGCTGCTATTGGTGCCGGGGCGCAAAAGAGCGCAGCCAATAAGGCGTCTCAGGCTGCGCAGCACGCGACCGACACGAACAACCAGCTTCAGCGCGATATCTACAACAGCAATTACAATGTGCTGTCGCCGTATGTGAATTCAGGCTACCAGGCCAATCACGCGATCAACGAATTGCTCGGCTTGCCATCGAACGACAACGGCGCAACCAATCCTGTCGGCACGGGGCAGGCCGGAGCGCTTGGCCAATACGGCGGGCAGCAGAACGGTGCATTCGGCACGCCGGGTTACGGCCAGTTCGGCCAACCCATGAACACCGTCGATCAGATCGCGCCGCTCGGTGGCAATGCTCCCAACGGAACGGTGACGTCCCCGGCAACGGGTGGTGCCCAATCCGCGTTCCAGAATTACCTCAATTCGACCGGGTATCAGTTCCGCCTTGGCGAGGGATCGAAGGCTCTGAATACCAATTGGGCGGCGCGCGGATTGCTCAATTCGGGCGCGGCGGCGAAGGCGGCTCTGAAGTACGGGCAGGATTACGCCTCGAACGAGTTCGGCAATTATATGGGCTATCTGTCGGGGCAGCAGAACGTCGGGCTCCAGGCCGGCGGAGCGCTGGCTGGGGTTGGCAGCAACTACGCAAACTCGGTGAGCAACAACAACAACGCCAACGCGTCGGTGGCAGCTAATAGCGCGCTGGCGCAAGGCCAAGCCAACGCCAACCTTTGGGGCACCGCAGCCGGCGCCGTGGGGCAGATCGGCGGGGCGCTGATCAGTTCGTATGGCGCACCGGCGGGCGGAATTCCGCGCAATACCTATGGAATCGTTGGCGGTGATGGAAGCGGGGTCTACTGATGGGCTTTGACATCAATTGGGGCCTTGCTGCCCCTGTAGACGTTGGCGGCGCGCTGACGAATGGTTTCGAGCGCGGCAAGGCCATGCGCCAGGAATACGATACGAAGTCGGCTCTTGCGGCCTATGGCACCAATCCGAGCGAGGAAACCGCTGGAGCCCTGTTGCGGGTCGACCCTCGCCTTGGGATGCAGGCACTAACGCAGGAGCGCGGCAAGGCGCAGCAGCTCCGCCAGCAGCAAATCACGTCTCAGGCGGTGAGTGGTGACCCGGCGGCGAAGGCCCAGCTAGCTGGCCTCAATCCAGAATTGTGGATGAAGCTGGACGACCGCACCAAGGAGCATGTCAAGAAGTCCACTGAGTTCATGGGTAACGCGGCCTACGATGTCGCGCGCACTCCTGAGGATCAGAAGGCAGCGAAATGGGCGTCCTATGTCCAGCGCGCCGAAGCGGCCGGCATGGATATCCCGACGCAGTACGAAACCTACTCGCCCGAAGCGTTGAACGCCGTTGTGGCCGAAGTCGGCAAGATGGAAAACTTCATCAAGTTTAACGAGCCGGAATACAAGGTCATCCCGCAGGGCGGCTTCGCGCAAGGCTTTCAATACGGCGTTCCCATTGCCGGCGGCCCGTCGACTACCCAGCCCCCGCAGGCTGGCGGCCCTTCTGGCGCGCCTCAACCCGGCGCTGTCGTCAACGGCTATCGCTTCAAAGGCGGGCCGGTCAATGATCCTCAGTCGTGGGAAGCGGCGGGAGGTGCGGGCTCTGGCTCGCAGACCTTTCAACCCGTAGTTTCTGCCAACGAAGCAGCTCCGATCCTGCGGAATGCCCAATCGACCGGGCGTATCTCCCGCGCTGATGCCGAACGCGTCCGCAGCGCCCTCGGGGCCAACGGCGGCGAATCCTTTCAACAGTGGCTTGCCCAGCACAACATCAGGATCGCCGATCAATGATGGACGATAAGAAGCCGTGGGAAATGGATTGGGGCGCTCCCCAGACGAAACCCGCTGGCCAGCCCGCAAGCCCGCCCCCGGTGGTCTACGGTGCCCCTGCGGACCCGCTCGACCGCCAGTACAAGCAGGGCCAGGTTGAAGGTCAATCCCGCGACGCGACGAAAGATGCCTTCAGCCTTCGCAACACCGATAGCGAGATCCATAACCGCGATCGGTCCTACGATCTGAATACCCGCCAGTTCGAGCGTCAGTCCGCGAACACGATGCGCGACGACTACGACAAGTCGCCCGCCGTCACCAATTTCATGATGGCGCGCAACGCCTACATGGCGGGCCTCCAGACTGCGCCGAACCCTGGCGGCGATCTCAGCCTTATCTACAGCTATGCCAAGCTGATGGACCCGCAAACCGGCGTCCGGGAAGGCGAGGCCGCGTCTGTCGCCAACAGCCAGCCGTTCATTGACGCAACCGTTGCCAACCTTTCCAAGCAGCTCGGCAACGGCGGCATGTTCTCCGACACCTTCCGGTCGCAACTGCGCAAGGAAATGTTCAACAAGATGCAGGCCCTTTCGCAGGGCTACAGCATGGAACGTGACCGCTACACCGAATTGGCCAAGCGCGCGAACATCAACCCGCTGGACGTCGTGGACACCGATCTCCGCACGACCTACGCCGATCTGGAGAAGAAGGCTTTCGCAGGCCGTCGCGCCGATATCGGGATCGACAAGGACGGCAATATCAGCCTGTCCACGTCGCCCACGACGATGAGCGGTGGTGGCGGGGGAGACAAGGACAGCGGCGACACGCTGGGCGCCTACCGCGACCTTGTGGCCGGTGTTGCCGATGGCCGCTACGAATTAACCCCGAACATGACGGCCAAGGTCCGCGCTCCGGGCGAGAATGGCGAGATGAAGGAGGTCGCGCTTCCCGACAGCATCGTTAATTCCGACTGGTATCATGCGGTCTACGCGAAGAAGTTCGGCACAGAACCGAAGCTCCTTGTGGACGTGGGCGATCAGAATGACGAGCTGGCCTCTAACTATGAGCAGCGACTACGCGGCCTTAACGCCAAGATTGATAAGGCAGACGGGACCGAATCCGATGCCAACGTTCTAGCGACCAATGGCTTTACCCAGCAGTTCCGAGACGAACTGGCTGGCGGCGCAGCGGCAGCGGGTACTTTCCTGTCGACGGGTAGCGTCGATAAGGCCGGGCGAGCATACAACCTCCAGCGCGACGCGGAAAACCTTCGCATTGCGGACGCTCGCAAGCGCCAAGGCCTGCTAGGCCAAGCAGAGGAACTCGGTGGGGCTATTGCGCTCCCGGTTGGTCGCGCTGGTGAGATTCCGGCATCCGCGCTGGAAAGCGGCTCCCTCGCTACCGCCTCTCGCTATTCCGCTATTGCCGGTGCAAAGACTGGCGCGAAGATCGGTGCCCTGAGTGGCGCTGGCGCGTCCGATCCCGGCATCAACAATCGCATCACTGGCGCGCTCACGGGTGCGGCTGGCGGTGCGGTGGCGGGGGGTGCCCTTGGCGGCGCCGCTCCTACGGTCGGCAAGTATCTAGTGTCGCCGCTGGCACAGGTGGCCAAGCGCACGATGGGCAGGGATGGTGACGCGCCGCTGGCCATTGTTGCCAACGCCCTCTCAGACGACGCCGGGGGCATCGCTGGAGCCGCTACGAAGATGGACGATGCCGCAACGCGTGGGTCGCCGATGGTCCTTGCTGACACCGGAGACAATGCACGAGCGCTACTTGCGTCTGCCGCGCGTCGCCAAGGCGCCGGAAAGACGATGGGCCGGACGGCGATCATCGACCGCCAGAAAGCGCAGATGGAGCGCATTTCAGATGCGGTTCGCCGCGATCTCGGCCCGACCGCAAACCTCAACGAGATGGGCGACAAGTTCATCGAGAAGGCGAGGGCTGACGCTGGCCCGCTATATGACAAGTTCAAGGCTCAGCCAGGCGCAGACACCGTAAAGCTTGACGACCTGGCGACGCGACCGTCATTCCAAAACGGTCTGGCGCGAGCGTACAAGCTGGCAAAGGAAGAGGGTATCGACCCGACCGAGCTGGGCTTTGTTGTCGACGCAGAGGGCAATGCGACGATTTCCAAGGTGCCCACATGGCAAACGCTCGATTACATCAAGCGCGGCATGGACGACGTGGTTGACGCGAGCAAGAACCAGACGACTGGCAAGCTCAATGAGCAGGGCAGAGCCGTGTTCAACACCCTCCGTATGCTCAAGTCGCGGATGGACAATGCCAACCCGTTCTATGCGGAGGCTCGCGGCGCATATGCCGGCCCGATGAAGATGCGCGAAGCGATGGACAAGGGAGCCAAGGCGCTCAACCGATCGCCAGACGACCTCGCGGCCGAGATGAAAGACCTGTCGCCCTCGGAGCAGGAAATGTACCGGATGGGCCTTCGCAAGGCGATCACGGACTTCCTCGAAAGCAAGAGCGACGGCACGGACAAGGTTGGGGCCCTGATCGGCACGCCCAAGCGCCGCACGGCGTTTGAAAAGGCGTTCGGCGGCAAGGCTGAGTTCCAGCGGTTCATTAGCACTCTTCAGGACGAAGAGGCGATGAACCTGACCTATAAGAAGGTCGCGACAGGTTCGCCAACGGCTGAGAACTTGGCTACGGACGAGTCAGTCAAAACGGGTATCCCGCAAGCTGTAATGGACGCCGGGCTTCATTCCCTGCGAGGTGACCAGATCGGCGCTGTTGGACGCCTTCTCCGCCCTCTCAGCGATGCCGGCAAGTTTGGCGTCGGAAAGACCGGCGAAGCAACGCGAGATAGCGTTGTGGCGTATCTTACGGAGGCGGACCCTGTCGTCATGCGCGATCTTATTCGCGAGGCTAACCGGTTGCGGGAGGCTGGCAAACTCGCGGGCGGCAAGCTCGTCCAAGGCAGCAAGATACTCGGCGCTCAAGTAGGCCGGGCTGTCGGGAGTGTCGTCGGGCCGTCCAAAAATCTTCGGCCCAAATAAGCGGTCAAGCGCCCAACTGACGATTTTCATAGGTCGACACTATTAGCACACTAGACCCGCCAATGCGCGGGTTTTCTTTTGCCTGGAGCAACCGAATGGCAAATATCTGGCAGCCATCATTAGTCCGCACGACGGACGAGAATGGCGCCCCCGTTTCCGGCGCCAAACTCTATTTCTACACGACCGGCACCACCACGCCAGCAACGTTCTATCTGGACGCGGCCGGGCTCACTCCGGGCACGAACCCGCTTGTTTCGGATGGCGCAGGCATGTTTGCCGCCGCCTATGTCGATGCCGGCACGACTTACCGGATCAAATGCACGAATATTGACGGCAGCTCGACATATTACGACGTCGATCCGGTTACCGTCGTCGGTGGGGGTGGAGGTGGAACCTACACCGATGAGAACGCCCGCGATGCGATCGGTGCGGCCCTTCGCGAAGGCCAGAATGTCGACATCACGATCAGCGATGGCAGCGACACGATCACGATTGGCGTGGATACGTCCGATCTTAGCGCGTTCAAGGTAACCGAAAGCTTCATCGTCGCGTGCTCGGACGAGAGCACGGCCCTCACGACCGGTACGGCCAAGGTTACTCTGCGCATCCCTTACGCCTTCACGGTGACGGCGGTACGCGCGAGCCTGACAACTGCCCAAACGTCGGGCTCCATCTTCACGGTGGACATCAACGAAAGCGGCACGTCGATCCTCTCCACTAAGCTGACGATCGACAATACCGAAAAGACCAGCACGACAGCCGCGACGCCTGCGGTCATCAGCGACACCAGCCTTGCCGACGACGCGGAAATCACCTTCGACATCGATCAGGTTGGCGACGGAACCGCGATCGGCCTGAAGGTCGTTCTGATCGGTCACCGCACATGAGCATGGTGATCAATCCGGGGTGGTTCAGCGCGGCAGACCCCGACGAAGCCGATCCCTATTGGGATTACGTCGTACTGCTCATGGGATTTAACGGCGCGGATGCCTCGACCGCCATCGTCGACGAAAGTTCGTATGGGCGCACTGTCACTGTCTTCGGTGATGCCCAGATTGACACGGCCGGCAAGAAATACGGCTCTGGGTCGTTGCTGTGCGCGACTTCGGCGGCCGATTATGTCCAAGTCCCCGATAGCCCCGACTTCATCATGGGTAGTAGCTTCACCATGGAGTGCTGGTTTGAGGCGCTTGGGGGCCTTGATCATTACATCATGGGGCAAGGCTCATCGGGCGGGTTCGCCTGGAATGTCATGATGATCGAGGCGGATAGTTTGCGCTGGGGCCAGCGGGATTTTTCTGAGGTGTACGAGGCTACGGAGGCGTGGTCCTACAATTACAATCAGTGGTATCATCTCGTTATTGAGCGCTCCGGTTCTATTGCGCGCCTCTATCGTGACGGCGCCATGGTGCGAAAAGTCACAATCGGCTCAGGCGGTATTTCAGACGCGGCTGAACCATTCCGGGTGGGCCTTGGTTGGCCGTTGGCAGGCACAAACTCCCGGATTGATGAAGTCAGGGTAACGAACGGCATTGCCCGTTACAACAATGACGCCGGGTACGTCGTGCCCACTCACGCATTTCCCCGCCACGGCTGAGCCAGGAGATACAAAATGCTTGGTCTTGGTCTGAACCTCGACGCGGGAATGTTGCGCGGTGGATCGTCTGGCGCGAGCGGGCCGCCAGTTACGGCAAACCTGATTATGCGCCTCGATGCCAGCACGCTAGCCGGCAGCAATGGCAGCGCGGTAGCAGCGTGGCCAGACTTATCAGCGGGCGGCACGAACAGCGCGACCGGAGTAAATTCCCCGACGCTCGTTACTTCGGCGCAAAACTCGCTAAACGCCGTTCGTCTCGTATCAGCTTCCAGTCAGCACTTCACGTTGCGAACGGGCATGCTGACGGGCCTGACGGCGGGAACCGTCGTCCTGGCCTATAAAGGCACAGGATCGGTTGGCGGAGGCCCCATTCTCGGTGACTTCGGCTCAGATGCCCAATCCAACCATTTCCCGTTCACGGACAACGCAATTTACGAAGACTTCATGACGACGGCGCGAAATAACAGCGCTGGCATGTCTTATGCGCCACTCGGAACGCAGGTCCGTACTGTAGGCCATACGGTCACGATGAGATCGAAGGCTGGCGAATGGAAAATCCGGCTGGCCGGCAACGCGAGTGCAACGTTCGGCGCTAACACGGTCGGAGTTAACACCGGCACGACGTACATCGGGAGAACCGGCAGCCTGTACTTGCAGGCCGATCTATTCGAGATATTGCTATATGGCGCCGCTTTGACTGATTCCGATGTCCTGTTGGTCGAAGCCTACCTGACCAGCAAGTGGGCGCTGTAATTTGCGCCGCGTCATGCCCATGGCCTGAACCCATAACCCAGCCAACAATAGGGGCGCAGCAACCCACGATCCGAACACCATCAGGGCCGGGGTCAAGAACGCTAAAGTGCAGATTGCCACTTGATACGGCGGCCGATCCTCTGCCAGCGCGACCGCAAACCCGAGGCACGCGACGGTCATATCGTAGTGGTAAGAATAGGGGGAAATTAACAACGTAGCCGTTGCGGCGGTGAATACGTTGAACTTGCGCGACAAGAGAAAGATCGCTGCCGCCGCGAAGGCAATCTGTCCGACCAGCCCATAGGCCACAGATGGTGGCGCGAACTTAGTATCCTGGAAGGTGCTGGCGGTTTTTGCCTGATGCAGGATCACGTCGAACCAGCGGGTCCATGCTTCAACACCAAACACAAGCACTGATGCTGCTACTATCCCAACGCCGATGAGTAGCGCTGGCAAGATTGCTCTGCGATCATTGAGCGCGGCAAGTGCCCCGATGTGCGGCTTGATCGTGAGCGCGGCAAGTGCCCATGGCCGGCCGCTAAATGCCAGCAACCACAGAGCGCCGATAAATAGACCAGTCTGTCCGTAGGTGACGCAGACGAGCGTGGCGGGCAGGACCAGCGGAAGCCATCGCGGCGCGCGGCCAAGATGGGGACGAGCCGCCCAAGTGAACAGCCCGAGCCCGATTAGCGTCCACAGAGCAAAGGCGAATGCAAAAGGGAGCGCTCCAAACGGCGCGACCAAGAACAGCGCGTGAGGCGGGTAGGGGAACGGAACGTGGAGATCGAAGCCGTAAAGGTTGCGGGTATATGCCGCCAATGCGCCTGGATCGTAAACCGCCGCCCCGTTTGACCACGCAAGTCGGCCGGCGGCGTAGAAAATGCCAAAGTCGCGATTTTGCAGCGACGTAGAATAGATCAGGTCAAAAGCTCTGGGCAGCGCTCCGAGTAGGCATAGCACAACCCAAAAGAACCACGGCGGCCCCGCGTCTTCCGACTGATGCTGCTTAATCATCAGTCAGCGTAAACCAGCCGTCATCGGGGCGACAAAGACGAGCGGCGCCACGACGCCAGAGATAACGATGATAACCGCGAAAGACCGCATGGCCGAAAGCTGCGCGCATATTCGCCCCAATGCAACCCCGTAACGATCCAGAATGGAGACGCCCAAGATGGACGCCACCTCATGAGCGGAGGAACCCCCGCTGAAAAGCTCGGCCGCATTGAAGCGATCCTGGAGCGTGTCGAGCTACGTACAGCCCGGATCGAGGAAGCGCAGAACAAGGACATCGCGGACCTTGCTGCACTCAAGAACAGGGGCACCGGCATATTGATCGGTGTCGCCATTGCTGCCGGTGTCGTGGGCGCCAAGCTCGCCGCGATCCTTGCCGCGATCACAGCCGCATTCAAATAGCAACAGCATAGGGAGGCTGCATGCCAACACCCCCGCTAGCGGACGAATTAGCGTTCGCGGCAGTCGAGGCCGTGCGCGAGCATGGGTCTGTGACAGCCGCAGCCAAGGCGCTCGGATTGCCGCGACAGACGCTCGCACACCGCGTGGCGGTAGCCGCCAGGCTAGGAGCCGCCCCAGGGCACTTCACAAGCGGAGTGGCTCCAGGTTACCTAATGGGCAAGGTTACCGTCCAGCGAGGCTCAGACGGCACCGTAGAGCGCACATGGGAGCGGCAGTCTCCCGAAGCTGATGCCATGCGTCTGGCTATGGAGTCCGCCGCTACCGCCATGGCTGAGAAGTTGCCCCGCGAGAAGCCGGTAGCTGTGCCAAAAGCGACTGACGATGCACTGTGCAACCTATACACCTACAGCGATTTCCATCTGGGCATGTTGGCACAGGCTGAAGAGGGCGGCGCGGATTGGGATCTGAAAATTGCCGAGCGCACGCTGGTTTCAAGTTTCGAGGCAATGGTACGCCAATCGCCGGCCGCCCACAACTGCGTCATCAATATTCAGGGCGACATGCTCCATTCAGACGGCCTGTTACCCGTCACCCCCGCGCATAAGCATGTTCTAGATCAGGATGGGCGGTTCTCCAAAATCGTAGCAATCGCGATCCGCGCGATCCGGCGGCTGATCGCCTTGGCGCTGGAGCGGCACAGCGACGTGCATCTGGTTATTTGCGAGGGCAACCATGATGAAGCCAGCTCGGTCTGGCTGCGCCTGATGTTCTCCGCTCTTTATGAGGGCGAATCCCGCGTTACCGTCAACGACAGCGTGTTGCCGTTCTACGTCTTCCAGTGGGGCGAGGTCATGCTAGGTTTCCATCACGGCCACAAGGTGAAGAACGAGCAGCTTCCTCTGTTGTTCGCCGCGCAGTTCCCGAAGGTGTGGGGGGCGACGACCCGCCGCGCGATCCATTGCGGCCATCGGCACCACGTTGACGAGAAAGAGTACAACGGCGTGACCGTCGTACAGCACCCGACGATCGCAGCGCGCGACGCCTATGCCGCCCGCGGCGGATGGATTGCCGACAGAGCAGTTCAGGGCATCACCTATCACAAGCGATTTGGGCAAGTCGGGCGCGTGTTCGTGAGCCCGGAAATGTTGCAAGCCGCTTAGAACAGGAGTAGAACGATAGCGGGCCGAGCGGTGCGCTAACACCAACCCGACCCTGACCAACAACGATCGGTGAGGATCGAGATGGCTGAGGCGGTATATAAGACATGTACGAAGTGCGGGCTAGAGAGACCCGTCACCGATTTTCGCGCTGACAAGCAAAAGAAGGATGGGCTCTACTCATCGTGCCGGACATGTTGCCGTGCGAAAGAGCGTGAGCGATACGCAAACGATCCTGACTTTCGACAGTGGACGAAAGACTATCGCTACCGCAATCCAGACGTTGTGCGCCGGAATGAATTGCGCCAGCGCACGGTAAACCGCGAAGCCGTCGTCGCCAGAAAGAAGGACTATTACGAACGGACACGCCCCGAGCGCCTTCGTAAATCGTCTGAGTATCAGCAACTTAACAAAGAATCTTGTTATGCTCGTCAGCGTCAATGGCGGATCGACAATCACGACAAGAAGATCGCAAGCGTCAAGGCTTGGCAGGCGAAAAACCCTGAAAAGGCCAAGGCCAGCCGCAAGGCGTCGTTTCACAACCGCCGGGCAAAATGCAAGGGCGGCGTCACTGGCCCGGAACTCAGGGCGTGGGTCTCGGTCGCGCCTAAGCAATGCCACTGGTGCAACAAGCGCCTGACAGAAAAGACATTGACGGTCGATCATTACGTACCGCTGGCGCTTGGCGGCAAGCACGAGGTCACGAACTTCGTTCCGGCGTGCCGAAGCTGCAATTGCAAGAAAAACGCTAAAGACCCGCTGGCCTTCGCCCGCGAGATTGGGAGGCTATTTTGAGCGACGCAATCGCCTATCTGGAACGCGCCCAAGAGCTTCTTGGCGAGCGCGGCAAGTCCTACGACGCCGATAGCGGCGAGCGTTACATGACGAACGCTGTTACCGCCTTCAACGCGATCACCGGGGGCAACCTGTCTGAAGGGGAGGGGTGGCTGTTTATGCAAATCGTGAAGGACGCGCGCCAGTGGCAGCGGCCTGAGTACCATGAGGATAGCGCCGTCGATTCCGTCGCGTACTCGGCGCTCAAAGCGGAAGCGCTAGCCCGCACCTAACCAACCCAAAGGACCGCGCCCATGACGCCAGAGCTATTGCTGTGGCGCTCCTATTGGCACGCCCGCCAGAGAAGGCCCTACGAAATGAAGCTGAAACTGATCGAGGAATGGCGCTCGTGGTGGCGCATGTGGTCGATGCGCCTTGCGGTGCTGGCGTCCGCTGCCGTTACCGGTGTGCTGGCGTACCCGGACATTCTCCTTTCGACGCTCAACGCGCTGCCGCCTGAAATGCGCGCTGTGTTCCCGCCCTTCATGGGGTTCGTGTTGCTGGGGCTCGTCTCTCTCGCTCGGCTGGTAAAGCAGGAGAAGAAGGATGGCTGACAATAAGCAGCGCCTTATCGCCCTTATTGGCGCGACTGCCGCCACGGCCCTGACTGTCACCACCGCGTTATGGGAAGGTGACAAGCCGATCGGCTATCGGGATATCAAGGGCATCCCCACGGCCTGCCGTGGCATCGCAGACGGCACGATCGTAGTCGGCAGGGACTATTCCGCCAAGTGCGACGATATGAACGCTGGGGCGGCTCTGTCGCACGCTCAGGGGGTGCTTAAGTGCACGCCGCGCCTGAAGGGATACCAACTCGCGGCTGCCGGTTCGCTTACGTACAATATCGGCATCAACGGCTATTGCGGCTCGACCGTCGCGCGCCGGTTCAACGCTGGGGATCTGCGCGGCGGCTGTGAGGCAATGCTCGCCTGGGACAAGGCCCGCATCCACGGCAAGGTCGTGCGGGTGAGGGGCCTTACCAACCGCCGCCAGTATGAGCGCAACCTTTGCCTGAAGGGGCTCTGATATGCCGTTCACTATTGAAGCCGCCCTGTCGTTCGCCTGGCGCCACTGGCGGGCATTCCTGAGCGTCGGGCTCGCTATCGCCGTGCTGGGCTATATCGGCATCCTTAAGGGCGACGTATCCCACTACAAGAAGCTGGCCACCCAGCTAGCCGAGCAAAACAGAATGCTCGAAGCGACGTACACAGCAGCCCAGCAAACCGCCCGCGCTAACAATCTCGAAGCCGTACGCAAGGTGGAAGCGGACACGTCAAAAATCTCAGAGGACAAACAACATGAAATCGAAGCGCAGTTGGCCGGCGCCCGCGCTCTTGCTGACGCTTATCTTAAGCGCCTGCGGCGAGCATCCGGCGACACTCAAGGTCATTCCGGACAAACCGGCCTATCCGAAGCTACCGGCTCCCCCGGCGATCCTGTCGGAACCAATCGAGTGCCCGTCGTGGATGCTGGAGACGTGCAAGTCTGCACCAAAAACACCGTCGTCGCACTAGGCTGGCAGCAGTTCTATGGCGATGTCCGCGCTCGTTACGACGCCCTCACGCAATAGGTTACCGTGGACACGAGGCAAGTAACGACTCAAGCAGAATGCCCACGGCAATTCACTGGTTGCGCGATTTTTCCAACATGTCCAGTGCAGGCGTTCCGTACATGCCGTATCCTGACGGATAGATCGGCCCGCGATAATTGAGGGCGTGCTGTACTGCTGCGCGAAAGCGTCCGTCGCCATCTTCTTTGTTAAGAAAACGTCCGAATCCCGCTGTATTCAAGTTGTGGTAAGGCGAGCACTCTTTTCCCATCCCCGAACCTTACTCCTTTCCTCTACCGAACGCAACTTGACGGGGAGGGGTGTGCGTGGTACGCGAGTGTCGGTCGCGGTGACTGACACCTTCCCGAAAGTACGTCCGCGTAACCTCGGGGCTGATCCCCAACCGTAAGGCGGGATTGATCGCGACCAACATGGCTGCGGCGGCGCAATGAAATCGGGTAGCGCGGCTGATTCGGTTAGGCCAACCGTAGGCCGATGCGGGGGTCACGTCCCGCCCGCAGCCACTTCCCTTGTTGGATTCCCGCCGACAAACCGCCCGCATGAAATACGAACCTGACGAGCAATTCGGCATCCCCATCGGCCTCCCTCCCGAGATAATGCCAGATATACCCCGTATAAGAACGGCAAAGCAGGATGGAGAAGCTATCTACTTTGCGATGGCGAAAGCTGGGAAGCGGGAGAGGCGGCGCTAACGCCTCCTCCTCACCCAATGTATAGCAGCAGCTATAAGGGTGACGCGGCATTGGCGCTTGGTCGGCTGATCGGTTGATAGATCAGACATTGGCGGCTCCAATCTGGCGAAGGTACGATTTCGGCAGCGACGACCAATCAAAGCCGTCGCGGAAATCGCCGCAGAGATGATCTCGCGGTGTGAACGGATGGCCCGCGCCAATGTGGAGCATCACGCCGGTCATCCCAAGCATGGCAGGGCGGTCGGCAGCCGGCACAGGTGCAGCCTTCGTGCACTCGCCCGCAACGGCGTTCAACGACCGCCAGTGATCGCAGCCAGCGCAGCACGACCCGTTCGCCCAATAGAACCGATCGATTGCGGCTTGGTCCTTCATCACTCTTCCCCTGGTATCGGCGCTACGTCGAGCATGGCGGACCAGACGGTTCGAGCGTCAACCGGATCGGCGCCCAGCAATTGCTTTGCTTTTTGAAACCATCCGATCGGAGGAACCTCGGGCACCAACACCCACCCCTCTGGCTGCTGTGCAAAGGCGAGCATGGCGCGGATGGGAACGTCCCAATATTCGTTTCCCACGTCGGCGCGGATATCGGCGGCGCACGACAGCCGGGCGTCACCACCAAATTCCTCCATCGTTCTCGCCAGACACTCCCGCGCCCGTTCAGCATCATCCTTCATGGGGCGCTCCTAGTGTTGCGAGGGCGGCGAGGTCGTCATGACACGGGCCGATCAGCGCAACATCATCGCCGCCATAATAGCGGATGACTTGCCGCCACGCATCGTCAAGGGATCGGCGATGTACGTTGTTGAGCGGGCGGTTCTTGACTTCTTGTTCCCAACGCTCGACGGCGAAGAGTACCGGTCCTTGCATCCCCACCCCTTCAACGGGGGTCAGCGCGAGGATGGCATCTGCGAGCGCTTCGACCTGCGAGCCGACCGGGTTGCCTAAATTGCTTTCGGGCTTGTCGGGACACATGCGCTCGATCAGGTAACAAAGCTGCGTTCGTTGCGCTTCCCCCGACACTACGGGAGGCGGGGATTGCAGGGCGGCGTTCATCGCCTCCGCAACACCGATAGCAAGAGCGTCTCCGTCGATCCGGTTGACCGGCACAACTCGGAACGTGTTATGATCGTCCACATCGACAACACGATCGCCCAACGCTGAGTAGCGCTCCCCCACAACGTTTTTGGCGTGGAAGGCTTCTAGTCTGTCGAACACAGTCCAGTCGCCGTTCGGATGGTACTGCACCTTGACCGGCTCACCGTTGGGTGACCGCGCCATGATCTCGGACAAGAACTTGCCGATGGTGTCGCGCGACGCCTTCACCGTCACTGTGCCGGACCCTCCGCAGATCATGCACGAATGGTCACCGTCGCCGATATCACCGACGCCGTGACAATGGCCGCAGGGCGCGATCAGGTCTGCAAGCGCTCGATCATCTGTGTTCATGGCTGAAGACTCCAGAATTTGTAGATCACGAAAGCGACCATCGCGATGTTGATCGCCCACCAGAGCTTTCCCGGTTTCTGATCGCTGTAGCCGTATGCGTATCGGGCAAGCTCGCCCTTGGGTTCACGCGCGCCTGGGTTCATGGCTGGGGGCTTTCGAGAGAGGTGGAGAGGAAGCCGGTGCCGTCGCAATCCGGGCAATTGGCAACTGCGTCGTTGCCGTTTTCGTCTAGAGGGCCGCGCATGTACCGATCCCAATCGGTGACGATCTCACCATTGCCCTGACAGCGCTCGCACATGCCAAAACCACGGTCCTCGCTCACTTGCTCGCTTCCTTCTCCAAACTGGTGGGGTGGGTCATGGCTGAGTGTCTTTGGCGATGCCCTGACGGGCCCGCGCCGCCGCTCCTTCGGAGTGGAGCCGCTGTGCGTCTCCAGCAGAGCCGGCATCACTATCGCGGGCGCGGTCCCATTTCTCGATCTCGGCCCCCATCTTTTCGATGTGTGCGAACCAGACATAGAACGGACCCACCGCGACCAGGCCGCCAGCCTTGAGCCAGTCGAAACCGATGTTGAAAGAGGTCCAGCGCCAACTCACACCGATGCCCAATCGGCCGATCCGCTTGGCCCACCGTACCCGCCCCTCATAGCGCGGGAGAACGTAGGCCACACCTTCACATGCGGTTATGTCGTAGCGCGAGGGATCGAAGCCCGAAGGGTGATGACCCGCAGGGGCATCATTCACGAGAGCCCGGTCGGGCACCGACGCGCCAGAATTATCCATGGCTTTTCATATCCTTATCCATGTCAGGGGAAGGTGAAGGGGGTGTGGCGGCACGTTCGCGGCGCACGTCATCACCGCAGGCACAGTCGCAGATCGCATACGTCGTTCGCATCGCATGGCCAGTCCAGAACCCGCCGTGGAACGTCTCGACAAAACCGCTGTCGTCGCACTCGCGGCACGGCCCGTCCGTCACAATCCTTCTCCTATTGCTCGGAGGCTGGCGGCGGTCAGGGCGAGGGCGGGTGACGTGCCGTGTTCGCACCTCGTCTTGAACGCTCCGTTGAAGCCGCACATACCGCACCCGGCGATCGACAGCACGGCTTGCCATGGGCCACGTGGGCGCAGGTGCGCTTCATCATCCCACTCCGACAGCATGACGCGATAGCCAGCGGGAACCAGCGACATGGCACTGTCTATCGAAGCGGTGTAGGCGGGCGGCTGGTAGTGGCGCTTCCCGTCTTTACCCTGCCACCATTCTTCGCGGACGGCAGCGTAGGAATGATCGAACCCAAAGCGCTCCATCGTCACGTCAGCGATCAGCGCATCAGTTTCCCGGCACGGCCCGCCCAACGCTTCACAAGCGTCAGCCAGGCTTCGTAGCGTTTCCCGGTTAGTCATGTGCTGGGTTTCCTTGTGCGCCTGGCTTCGCCACCGCGCTTTCGCCCTTCGGGTCGAGCCCTTCGGTCTCGCCGGCTGTCGCCGCTTCAATCGCTGACGCGGGGATCTCCGACACAAGCCAATTTGCTATCGCGAAGTCAGGGCGAACCTCTCGCGCATACTCCAGCGCGGAAGCTACCGCCCGCTCTTGCGTGGCATTGGTGAGGTAGGACAACGTATGCGTCGTGGCCGTCCGATTGCCCTCGTGCTTTTGAAGCAGAACAGACACGGCATATGTTCCGCGCGAGGGATGAGCGCCTTCGGCCGAGACCGCAGGGCTCGGGGTCGAAGACCCGCCAGCCCGGTCGCTTGCGCCGCGCCCATCCTCCGTCAGCACACGCTCACCCACGCGCGCCTCCCTCATTCGACGGGCCGAATATTGCGGATAGGTCAGCCAATCTCGCAGAGAGGTCGAGCATTTCGGTTCGCGCAACGGCAACGCCGGCAAGCGTCACACGATCGGCGTCGTGCCGGACCTCTGCCGCGAGCTTCGCGTATTTCGCGCTCAGCCGCTTCCAGTCGACCTTGCGCCCGCTCATGCCCTTTCCCCATCATTCAGGGGGTCTGGAATAGGGGAGGAGAGGCGGCCGATCTCTGCTTCGATCTCAGGGCAGCGGGTGAACCATTCGCCGTGGAGGCGGTGGGCTGCGAATTGATGGTGATACGCCCTCTCTCGCGTTTCGCCTCCCTGACGCACGGCCAGTACCTTGACGATTACAGGGCAGTGCGCCTGGATAGAACGCAGGCGGGATTCGACGTTGATGCTAAAGCCGATTTTGATGGCGCCAGATTCACCGCCGATGAAATAGCATTGCCCGTGGTCGTCACGATCGGCGTATTCATGCAGCCGCTTCAGATGCAGCTCGTCGGTATATTCTTCTCCGACGTGCGGCCAAGCGATCAGCTTTAAATCCTTGCGGTACAGGTAGCCCACGACACGATTGCCGATCGATGCGCGCATAACATGGCGCTGCGGCTCTACTGCGAACATCTCGACGGCAGCGTGCGCCTCATCGATTAGATTGTCGGTGCATCCGAACCCAAGCCGCCACGGCACCGGCACGCTTGTACGGGATATGTACGAATGATCGGTGTGGTTCATCGTTCGTTCCTGCGCAAAGCTGCGAGGACGGACGTTCTCCGAAGTGAAAAACCCTAGGTTTTCTGGCGCACCCGACAGGATTCGAACCTGTGGCCTCTGCCTTCGGAGGGCAGCGCTCTATCCAGCTGAGCTACGGGTGCGAGCCGGGTGCGCCTAGCAAAGCATCGCCGCCCGCGCCAGCGATT